>Ga0114908_1000029_pt1 | contig 146307 bp, 124 predicted proteins | sample MalvireepMed_s17_FD_87292 | JGI IMG/M metagenome (GOLD analysis project Ga0114908, IMG submission 87292) | Marine viral communities from the Global Malaspina Expedition - Malaspina viral metaG DeepMed_s17 | ecosystem: Environmental > Aquatic > Marine > Oceanic | place: Mediterranean Sea... | reverse complement strand
TGGGACGGGGTGCCACAGGACGTCCTGGACCAGCACGGTGTGGCCTACGACGAGGAATGGCTGGCCAAATGCGTGGACCAGAGCCAACGCGGCGTTATCGCGGAATGGGACGAGGATGGTAATTTGATTACATGATTTATATAAAATAACCAAACCTTCTTTATGGAAAGATAAAGTACATAAAGTGGATTTGAGTTAGTTTAGTTAATTTGATGCAGGCTCCTTTTAGGAGCCTGTTTTTTATTTCAATCCATTTTAAAAACAAAAAAAACCTGTAAATCATTGATTTACAGGTTTAATGTTTTGATGATGTTCTAGTGGAGTTGGAAGAATTCACTAGGGAACTCAATACCATTTATGCTGCCAAAAAAGCCAAATTGACTGGTTACAAGAGAAAATATCATGGATAGGGCATAGCCTTAATGGTTCTTTAGGTCAACTTTCCTTGCCAGCAGGGATTGGGCAAAAAAACGGTTTTTTTAAGTTGTGATGACTGGACCTTAAGATGCTACAGTAAAGGTTTCAAAAGCTAGACATGTCATTAAAAGTAGATTACCTTAATGTTCAATGTAGTGATGGCAATAATAAATCGGCACCTAAATGATGAAAAGTGACTCTTGGACGAAAGTTGGTGTCCAAGAGAATGGGCAAAACTAATTGAAACCTTTAGGTGGTATTTACGGAGTGGTGGGATAATGCTTCGTCTACAATAGGGGCATTGGAATCAGCCTTAAAGCGCAGTATAAAACTTGTGCCCTTATCAATTTCACTTTCGCAAATCAATTCGCCGCCGTTCATCTCCACAAAATCCTTAGAGATCAATAGCCCAAAGCCCGTACCTTTTTCACCTTCCGTGCCCCTTCTTGTTTTTGGTTTTTCGTCCGCCTTAAGCTGCCTGAACCAATGCGTATCCATGCCCATTCCAAAATCTTGTACCCCTATTTCCACAGTATCAGCGCTGCGTTTTGACCATACCAATATTTTTTGGCCGTTGTTGCTGAACTTGATGGCGTTGGAAATTAAATTACGGAGAACGACCTTTAGCATGTTTTCATCCATGAAAAGCTCCCGACAGGAGATGTTCAGCTCTATCGCTATATTTTTATTGTTGGCCATCCTTGTGAACTCTTGGCTTACTGCATGAAATACGTCTTCCAGGTTACAGATGGTTTTGTCCAATTGCACCCCGTCCAATTGTTTATAGGACCATTGCAGTAAATCGTTGATCATTGAAATTCTATCGTAAACTTCGCTTTTTAGTTTTTCTGTCAATCGCTTTAGTTCTTCATCCGCCAATTCGGCCTCGATCAATTGTATGATGACAACAAAATTGTTGAGTGGGGCCCTGACATCATGGGCGAGCAAGGAGAACAATTTATTCTTGAGTTTACTGACCTGTTCAAGCTCGGCATTTTGGTTTTCAAGTTCTGCCTTGGCAACCGTAAGCTTTTTGGTCTGCCGTTCCACTTCATCTTTGAGCTTTGTATTGGCTTCCAGTTGCATTTTCAAATTATCATTCTCAATTTCTTTGAATTTATAGGAGATGAGCAGCGAAAAGAGAATCAATTGGATTGTCGTCAATACTGAAGTTGCAATAATTATTGGGGTTGCGTCGAAATCGAAATACTGTTTTGCAAACCACGCGCCTATATATATTATTGCGGATAACAGGATAGGTGCATAGGAATATAAATAGTATCTGTTCAATTTATGGGCATTGAACAATAGGATACCAGAGAAAATATTTAAAAGTACAGCGGCCAATGCAGTAACCGCCGCTAGCAATACCAGGATTTCGTTCAACCAGACCAGTCCAATGGTAAGTGTGTTGGTGATATGCAAAAACGGAAGGCAAACCACCGTTCCGATCAATAGTTTGTAAGTCCTTGATAGACGTGGATGGTCGTCCTTTTTAATCGCAAGGTAATTTCTTGTGAACTGCAGCAGGCCAAAGGTGGTGATCATTGCAGTGGTAAGGGAAATTTTGTCCGCTACTGCAGTGATTTCACCGCCAAAGGAGTTGTTCATAAAAAAGTAAAGGCTCCAGTGAAGGGTGATTCCCCAAATCAGTACCAAATAATCAAGCAGGATTTTGTGCTTTAAAACGAGATACGAGAGTAGGTGATAAATCCCGAATGCAGCGAAAATGGAGGTGAATACCAAGTTGGTTAGGTATCTAAAATCGAAAACATCCATATTTAATGCATTATTTCTTAATGGTAAATGTAGCAGTATTCAACTGGGTTCGGTCTTTAAAACTATAATTTTTTCGTGAACTATATGGAAATCAAATTACTAAAATATTTTGTGCTGTGGTCCTGTGAATAAGACTGATACAGGTCTTTTAGGTTATATTTCTTATCGATAGGCATCCGCGGATGTCCAGCCCTCTCCATATTTTCTATGCAAACCACGTAATCCCACTTCCCATTTCTGAAGCTGATTTCGTGATTTGTTGGCCTGTTGCGCCTTTGGAATCCTATGTTTATGATGGGGTTGCACTTGGAATGGCCCGTTCTACGCCCAGGAATTGACCAATGCTACCCAAACTCAAGGGTTTGTTGAGGTAACCTCGTACATATTTTCCATATGTGGTCGCTTTTATCTCATCCTTTGGATCGATGGATGAACTGACGATGACCACATCAACCGTAGGAGGGAATTTTTCCAAGGTCATGAACTCCAAGAATTCGAATCCCGTCATTTCGGGCATATTGATATCTAAAAAAAGAAGAATGCGTTCTTCGGGGTTTTCTCGAAATCGAAGGCAATCCAAAGCCAATTCAGGGTTCGTAAAGCTTCTTAGCTTATCCTCTAGGCCTAACTTTCTGAACATTAGAGCGTGTACGGTATTGATAAGTTCCTCGTCATCTACCAGGTATATTTCTTTGTACATTTGATTGTATTTAACTGATGAGAAATTAACCTTTTACGGGGCCAGGTCCAATTTAATGTTGTGTAACCATGAAGCTTGTCGATGAGGATCCTAAAAATCGGCATGTGGAGAATATATGTTAGGGTTTTGCTTTATTGAATTGTTATACCAATAGTAATAATCTCCATATCTAAAGATAAATGATCGATCTAGATCAAATAAAGCGTATTTACAGTATTGCTGGCGACCTAAATTTTTCTGATTTAAAACATTTGCTTCAGGCCGCAGGGCGTAAAACTTTTCTTCACGGGGAATACCTTATAGAAGCGGATACCCTTCAAAACCAAGTGTATTTTATATATAAAGGGTTGGTCCGTATTTACGCTGTCAACGAGCGCGGTGACGAGATTACGACCGAACTGCGCTGTGAAAATGAACTGGTGGCCAGTTATGACGTTATTTTCTTTGATCAACCTTCCCGATTCTATATTCAGGCCATGGAGAAAACGGAAACCTTCCATATTGCCTATGATGAACTCCAACAGGTCTTGGAGCGGAACCGGAAGTTGGATATGAACCGTAAGTACATCCTTCAAAACCTATTGAAGAATGCCTTTGAACGCATTGATACATTTACCTTAAAAACCCCGGAAGAACGTTATCTGCACTTTTTGGAATCCAATCCCAGTTTGACCAATAGGGTACCGGATAAGTATATCGCCAATGTGCTGGGCATCACCCCTGTTTCATTGAGCAGGATACGGAAACGCATTGCGCAAAAGGCCAAATCATAGAAAAATCCCATTTGGACATTTCTTATCTTTTGTTAACGACGTGGGCTATGCGTACAGGCTACATTTGTCTTAAAATTTTTAAACGTATCAGCTATGAAAACATCAAAAATGATTTTGGTAAATGCCTGTTTGGCCTTCGTACTTTTGGCAAATTTTTCTTGTTCCAATGAGGATGATGATTCCAACGCCGAGGAGGCCATAACACAGGAGGAAGCGGCACAATTGGTGGCCAGTTCCTTGGAGGAGGACTCCGGGGGAAGTATCGAAACCATGGTCAAGCTCACCATAGAAGTGCAGGTGACCATTGAAGCGGAATACACTTGCGGTTTTACCTATGAAGATGGTATCTCATACCAATATGATCAAAACGGTATCGATGCCTCATATACGGGGAATTGGGCCTACCAGATCCATTGCAATGATCAAAACCTTCCGGATTCGGCCACGTATTCTTATGAAAAGACAGCTACGGCAAGTACCCCAAGGATAAGTGCCACAGGTTCTTCCAGCATGTCCGGAAGCTTGGATGGGTTGGAGGCCGATGGATCTACCTATACCTTGACCGGTACCTATCAAGGCGACTACAGCCAACAATTGATCGTTTCCAAAAAAAATGTGGAAAGTGAATTAAACATGCAACTGAACAGCCTTGTCATAGATAAGGAAACCGACTCCATTACTTCGGGAAGCGGCAGTTTCACCTTGACCGGAACCAGTAACAATGCCTCTTTTTCATATTCGGGGACCATTGAATTTATGGGTAATGGCAGTGCCACTGTTACCATTGAAGGGCAAACCTATATTGTATTGTCCAATTGATCTTTCATGGTAAAAAGGGGGCGGTATCCGAACGGGTTCGCCCCTCCCTTATGTAACTTTTTGCACTATGGAAACGTTATTGCCTTATTGGTTTACCGTGCTATTCAACATGCTGAGATATGCAGTGCTTGGTGGAATGGCTTTCCTGTCCTTTTATGTACTATGGCCCAATGTCTTTGCCAAAAGCAAGATACAGACCCGTTTTGCAAGAAAAAAAGACTTTGTCCGTGAGCTGTCCTATTCCTTACAGACCATTGTCATTTTTATCGGGATGAACCTGTTGGTACTCTATACCCCACTAAGAGAATATGGTAAGATTTATAGTGACATCCATGAACATGGCCTTTGGTGGGTACCCGTAAGTATACTCTTGGCCATAACCTTGCACGACACCTACTTTTATTGGATGCACCGAGCAGTGCACCATAGGGCATTGTACAAAATGTTCCATATTGTTCACCATAAGTCCGTCAATCCAAGTCCACTGGCATCGTATTCCTTCAATTTTATGGAAGGGATATTGGAGGCGATGGTCGTCCCATTGGTGGTGTTCCTTGTTCCCATGCACCCGGTTGCCCTGATCTTTTTTGCCCTGTTTGCGTATTCGTTCAATGTATACGGACATTTAGGGTACGAGATTGTGCCAAGGTGGTTCAGGAAATCTATTTTCTTTGAGATTATGGTGACCTCGGTGCACCACAATCTGCACCACCATAAGTTCATAGGCAACTATGGATACTATTTCCGTTTTTGGGACCGGCTGATGGGGACGGAAAACCCGGATTATATAAAGGTCTTTGATGAAATTCAACGAAAAAGATTTGGTGTCAAATCCATATCAAAATGAAAACGACCCTATATCTGGGAAGTTAATGGCATCCTGTGGCATTTTATGGAGTAACACACTTTTCACCAATGCGTGGCATTGCCTTATACGTGTATTGTTAAATATTGTCAACAGGTACTATATGAAAGAGGGGCTTATTTTCGAAAACTAACGATGAATGTGCTGCCCATCCCTTTTTCACTGATTACATCTATAGAGCCATTTAGTGCCTCGATTTGGGTCTTGACCAAGAAAAGTCCCATACCCTTGCCCTTGGTTTTCGCACTGAGCCTGCCATACATATCGAAAATTCTGGATTTACGTTCCGGCGTCAATTCCATTCCAATCCCGTTATCCGATACTTTCAATATAATCCAATCCTTTTTTTCCTCGGTGGATACCACTATTTTTGGAGGTATGTCCTCTTTGGAATATTTCAAGGCATTCACCAATAGATTGTACAAGATGTTGGACACATAGCTCTTTATGGAGTAAATATTTGAAACTGTTGTAAAATCAACTGCAATGGAAGCTTTTGTTGCTTTAATTTCACTATACAACAATGCGCGAACATCCTTGAGGATCTCCTTAAAATGAATCTCTTCCACCCTTTCCCTTAAAGTACGCTTAAAGGATAACGAATTGTTTAGGTCCCTGATGGTATGATCTAGGGCCAAAGTGGTGGATTCAATGTTCTTGACAATATCATCATTGGTTTTGTCCTGGCCCCATTCATATATTTTAGAAAGCATCAATAAATTCGAGATGGGTGCCCTGAGGTTGTGGGAAACAATGCGCACAAAGTTTTGAAGCTCCAGGTTTTGGTCCAAGATCTTATGATGGCTCCTAATTTCCTTGGTGACATCTTGGGCAGTTCCTGACATGCGAATTGGCTTTCCGGAGGCATCACGGAACAAATTGCCCTTGGTGTGAATATATTTTTCCTCCCCACTATCCAATACGATCCGATGGGTGATATCATGGGTTGCCCTACCTTGTAAACAATCTTCCAAATGTTCTATGAATCTCATCCGATCATCGTGATGGATTATCGCTACAACAGAATCGTAATTGGCCACAAAGCGCTCATGGTCCTTGGCCCAAATGGTGTACAATTGATCGGACCAGCTAATCTCATCCTTGTCAATGTCCCAAACCCAATGCCCCAAATTGGCGACTTCTTGAACTTCTCGGTACCGGTATTCCCGGTCCTCCAAATTAAGAACGTTAAGGATGTCCCTTGTAATGTCCCTTTGACAGATGTAACATTCCGTTACCTTCCCAGGGGCGATCATTACCGGATGGAAGGAAAATTCATGGATTTGACCCATTTCCTTTTCACTGATTTCAAACCTGGAGGTGGGCGCACTATGGTCGAAAACTTCTTTACAACCTTCAATACAAACTCGAAAGTAAGGAATGTCCTTAAAAATCCCCTGTAGATCCATACCGCAATGCACATTGTCGATATTTTCTTTTTTCAGTCTTTGGTAAAAAAGATCATTGAATCCGGTAAGCTTGTAATCTTTGTCCATGGTCCAGACCATATCCTTCCTGCATGCTGCCGCATCAATCTTTTCTTGGACGGTTTTTCGGCAGAAGTCCTTCAGGTTTTCCAAGGATGTGGCTCCATAATTCAAAAAAGGATTTATTTCGGACATGATATTTAGATAAAAATATATAACGATAAACTATACGCACAGAAATTATATATATTGCATCAAATGCAACCGAGATAGGAGCTTAGCAATAAAATACCTAACATATTCCCCATATTCTTTAGCCATTTCCCAATCTGTCCAGGATTTTGAAGGAGGAACAATGATGACCTCAAAACTATCTTGAAAATTGTTTGCGACCCTATGCTGCAAAATTCAAAACCACCCATTTCCGGCATGTTGATATCCAAATAATACCGGAATTAGCCATTAAATCTGATAAAGATATGCAACATCGTCCAATGATTAATCCTCAAGGGTATTAAAATAAGATTTTAAAGCTATTAAGTAGAATGATAGTACGTGTTGCGCGTATATTTTTGAAACAGACTTTTTTAAAACCTTGAAATAGTAATTTTTACGAACCATCGTCAAGCGAATGATGATTCCAATTGTGGAATTCCCATGAGTGTCTCCAAGAGATCGAATAGCCCAAGCCATATCTTTTTGTAGTGATCAAAAATAAACTCATGGAGTCCGTTTCGTACCAAAGGATAAAACCATCACTGGATCAAGGATTGGAGGATGAATATGTCGCCAGTCCATGTATTGAACAAGAGGTCATCGCTCAGGAACAAAGGGAAATGTATGTCAGGAAGATACAGGAAATCTTGGACCATATTCCCAAAAAGTCCCGTCAAATCTTTGAGATGAACAAACTGGATGAACTCAAGTATAAGGAAATCTCCGAGATTCTTGGGGTTTCCGTGAAGACTGTTGAAAGCCATATGGCCATAGCCCTCAAAACCATTAGAAATATGGTTGTCAAGAACAAACAATATTAACCCCCGCCACAAAAAAAACTATATGACAAAGACGAGACTGTAATCCTGAATTAAAAACTAAAAAATTATTGAGAACCAATATTAAACTACTCTTTTTAAAATGAAGAAATTAAACCTCTTAGTACTGCTGTTGTGTTTGCCATTGTTGGGTTGGGCAACTGTTGTTCCGATTTCGGTGAACAAAGCGGTAAACACCCAAAATTTTGAGATCATCAATCTTAACCTAAAAAGTGTTGCCCTGGAAAAGGTGTTCGACCTTATCGAAAAGCAAACGGACAAAAAATTCATTTATGCCGCAGATGTGGAAACGCCGGACATAGCATACCACCTTGGTCGGATAAAATTGAGCACCCTCCAATACGACACAAAAATCTGAATTTCAAATCACTACGGCGAAGTATTGCATGGCTCAATTTTTCCGTTTTTGGTGACCTCAACCATCCGGCTCATCTAAGATAATCTTCAAAGTATTGTTATTGTATATGCTTTGGAGCAAATTTAATTTGTTGATACGTGCTTTTAAAATTCATTAGAGGCCCAAAAAAGAGCAGGAACTAAAAAACACTGCTCTTTTTTCATGGAGCTGCCAACCTATAAAAAACTGGGCATGTCCTCCAACGAGTACATTGAAATGAATGAAAATAGCCCGGATTCTTTAGTTATGACCGACACCTAATTTTGGGAAGAGGTCAAAAATTTATTAGTTCTGTGGAAAACCTGGCCTAAAGACCCGGGGTATCTACTTTTTTTAAAACTGATTGAATTCAGTTTGCTTGATATGAACAATTGCTTTGTAATAAATCGTCTAATTAATTTTCCGGTCTCTAAACCAAAGGTCTTCCAAACTGAAGTTAATGGTCAAACTGTGATAATTCTCTTTAACCAATATGTTTTGAATCTGGCCCCTAGAACCATAGGCATAGGAAAGATTGATCATAGAATTGGAAATTTCTCCCATGGGAAGGCCTAGACCCGCTGTAATGGTGAATCCATCAATTTTATTATCATTTACATTTAAATAACCATCTTCATAGTTAAAACCTGCCCTAAACTTCATTCGGTTCCAATAGGTAAAGCCACGTTGCTTTATCGAATATTCTAGTCCTATCGCATAGATATTCTGATCACTATAGCTACCTATATTCTCCAATTGATTTGTCGTGCTCCAAAAGTTCTTTTTATAATCAACGGAAAGGAGCAAAGATTCCTTGATTTTGGTGCTGAAGCCGAAACCGAGTTCCAATGGAAGTTTAAAATCGGAAATGCTATCCGCTTCCCCGTCTACAACAAGGGTTTCTGTCCCATCCAAAGTTTTGTTCACTGAACGGGTAAGGTTTCCCTTAAGGCTAATTGGTAGTTTGACGGTACTTCCAATCGTGAAGTTGTTCGTAATGTCAAATTGTGTGCCAATTCCAATACGAAGTCCACTATAATTGGTCGTCTCATTCAATTGAAAATAACTGGTATTGATCGTAAAGGTTTCTGTTTCTTCAATTTTTCCAAAAAGGAAAGACCCATGGATTCCTAATCGGAAGGAATCCGATAGTCCATAACCTACGTTGAAGCTAAAATCATTTAATCCTCCCAATCCGGAAACGTTGCTCTCAAAACTTTCATTGGAACCTTCGATATTGCTCACTAGGCCAAGTAATGAATAGCCAACGTCCGAATAGGGTATAAGTGAGATACCTGCACCGAGCCTTTCTGTAATTCGAAAGGCAAAGGCAATGTTCGAAAAGTTTAGTGTGTTCTTCCACTCCTTATCACCAGCGTTGGCATAAGTATTGAATTCCTCGGTAATTCCAATGTCATAAAAAAAAGAATTTTGTGGAATCAAGGCATAGTTTGATGGGTTCAGACTGTTGATAGAAGTTTCCGTGGGTAAGGCCAATCCTGAAAAGCCCATGGAATTGTTTTTTCCTATACTAGTCTGGTTGATGACCCCTAGACCATATAAGGAATAAGGGGAACTAGTCAGTCCCTCGGATTGCGATAGAATGATCAAGGGAAACAAAAGGCTGCCCAATAGTAAAAATGGTCTAATTATCTTCATTATCATAAATGACATAGGTTAGTTCCAAGACCGCGCTGTATTCCGAACTGTCCATGGCATTGAGTATGAACCGGTCCACGGTTGAGTTGTAATTATTCGGCAACAGTATTAGCTCATCTTCGGTTTCTCTCTCTGTTGTCAATAGCTCCTCGAGATAACTTCCAAGGGAAATTTCATAGTAGATATCACCGAACTCTTGGTTCTCCCTATTGAGGATGCCTCTGGCAGGAAGTGACTCCGCTAGATAGAGTTGTGAGACAAGATCATTGTTCCGGTCCACCACATAAACTGAAAGTGAATCACGTAAATCCAGGTTTTCATCATAGGAATTGGGAGAAGGCCGTATTTTAAGAACTGCATCCAGAACAGTGCCTTTTCCATTGATGTCATGGATATTCCTGAGGAAGGGAATACTAATCTTTGTCGTTATGCCTATTCCGGATTGTATGTAACTTAGATTGTTGACATCTTCACTGTTTAGTTCGACCTCTTGGTCCACCAATGTATTAAGGGGGGAAATGGGGTCCACTGCTTTTATTTGATTGAAAAAGGGAACAGGGTCCAGTGTTTCGTCCAAGATAATGTTCAAACTATGCTGTTCTCGTTCATTTTCCTCCGCTGTACTATAGTAAATAGTTAGGTAACTTGCGTTGGAATCCTTTGAAAAACCAATAATGGACCCTTCATCGTTCTCTACAGGTAATAGTGCCAAGCCCTTGAAGTAATCCCTGAATTGATCGTTTGATGTAATTTCCTTCTCTCTAAATTTATGAAACAGGTTGATCCCCAAGGTATCCGTCAGTCTTATCTCCAAGGTATCCTTGTCCAAGGGTCTTGGCGTATATGAAAATACCGCCAAATCCTTTTCCGAATATTCTACGTTACCTATATTGTAATAGTATTCATCTTCTGCTGCCCTTAATGTCTCTGTCAGGCTTTTTACACGAATGGAATTGGTTGCGAGGGTATCGTTGTAATAATAGGAGTCCTGCATCAGATAAAGAACAATACTGTCGAACTCTGCTTCGGTATCAATGGTGTACGAGGACGGTATCATTCCTAGATAGGAAGACGCGGAGACAGTTCCGAAGACAGGGTCTTCGTAGCTTCCAATCAACATTCTAGTTGCTTCACTAGTTATAATACTATCAAATTTAATGGTTGAAGTAGTCACTGTTAATGTGTCTATGAGCATAACCCTCAGATTGCTGTCCGTAAATTGTTCCCCGGCCAAAAACCCCGAGGAATTATAATACTCAGATGTACAGGAGCAGCACAGTAACAGTACCATGCAAAGAAACCCAAATAGTCTTATCATATCATTTCGTTTGCCCCAAATGTAATCTTAGAACAAATCGTTCAAAATACCGATAGACAAACAGGGTCTCTTTTGTGACCAATACTTACTTTTTCCCTATAAACGATTAAATGTCCGTTGGTAGATTTTATTACACGGTTCATAGATTAAATCCTTGACTTGATATATTACCTTTTCTACCTGTAAGGATCAAAATTAACTTTGACGAAAATTCAAATTTTACTTATGAAGAATGCAGTTCAAACTTACGGGTCGATAATTCTTTTTTCCTTGACTTTTTTCTTTATTAATGGTTGCTCCCAGGACGATGACGAGGACTTGGGAAATTGGATTGACCGTTCGGTTTTTGATGGAGCTCCAAGAAGCGGGGTGTCGGGTTTTGTAATCAATAATATTGGTTATATGGGAGTTGGCTATGACGGAGACGATTACTTGAGTTCTTTCTGGTCTTACGACATAGAAGGCGATTATTGGTCACAAAAGGCGGACTTTCCGGGTACTCCCAGAAATGCCGCTGTCGGTTTTGAAATAAATGGGATTGGTTATATCGGTTCGGGATATGATGGTGTGGATGAACTTGGGGATTTTTATTCCTACGACCCACAGAGCAATAGTTGGACACAAATAGCTTCCTTGCCGGATATCAAACGGCGCAGCGCCGTAGCTTTTGGGGCCAATGGATATGGTTATTTTGGCACGGGATACGATGGGGAAAACGATATGAAGGACTTTTGGAAGTATGATCCAGCTTCGAAAACATGGACGGAACTAGAGGGTTTTGGAGGGAAAAAACGGAGATCTGCAACAACCTTTAGCATCAATGGCGTGGTCTATATGGGAACAGGGGAATCCAATGGGGTGTACTTGGAGGACTTTTGGGCCTTTGACCCAAGTACCGAAAGCTGGACCAAAAAATTGGATTTGGACGAAGAAGATGAGTATACCGTGGAACGGAGCAATGCCGTAGGCTTTGAACTCAATGGGTATGGCTATATTGCCTGCGGGGATCGGAGCGGTACCACCAACTCTGTTTGGGAATATGATCCTGCTAACGATACATGGGAAGAAAAAACAAGCTTCGAGGGGGCTACCCGCCAGGATGCCATTGCATTTTCCAATGGGTCTAGGGCCTTTATTGGTATGGGGCGTACAGGGTCTCTTTATTTGGATGACCTAGATGAGTTTTTCCCTTTCGAGGAATATGACGATGAAGACTAATTAAATTAATTACTGATTGGTCTGTTTTTAGTTTGTGTTGTTACTCGGGACCTGGGGATTCCAGCCCCGGTCCCTTAATTTATGAGCAATGATTAAAGATAGAACTACTTTGCTTATGGTAATGTTCGCCATAGGGTTAACATTTTTCTTGGCCAATAGTTTATCCGAAGAGGGAACAGGTCAAGAATCGTCTCTGAGGAAAGAAGTCTTTGAACTCTCTGATGGATTTGGTTATCAGATACTTAACAACGGAAAGGTGTTGGTGAGACAAGAGTATATTCCTGTGATCAGTGGAAATATGCCCTTCAAGTCTCAAGAAGATGCCGATCGAATGGCTGATTTGGTCATGGAAAAAATAGAAAAAGGGAAAAGTCCAAGGGTCAATCTTGAAGAATTGGAAAGTCTTGAGATAGTACGGTCAAATGAATACATTCTTGCGGTTCCATGAAAAACACTCAGGTTAGGTCGATAGTTACCCATGTTGTGGTATGGACACTGTTATATGGGTTTTTTCTTTTCCCGTTCTTTTTTCAGCTTAGACTGACGCCGCCCGATCTTCCGATACGATTGGTGTTGACCATCGTACTTTTCTATCTCAACTATTTTTATTTGGTGCCAAAAATCCTATTGCAAAAGGCTATGTGGCAGTATATCGTAATTTGTTTGGTTCTCATCATAATTTCTGTACTTGTCATGGATTATATGAAGGGGCCATTGCCTCCATTTGCTCCTGAGATACCTGCCAATCGTCCTCCAATAGTAAACGAGGGCCCTGTACATTTACTATTTGCCATATTGAATTTGAGCACTCCTTTTTTCGTAAGCTCTTTTTTAAGGCTCTACTTGGAATGGAGAAAAAATGAGGATATCAGAAAAAAAGTGGAAAATGAAAAAGTAAACTCAGAGCTCCAATTTTTAAAGACACAGTTGAATCCACATTTTTTGTTCAACTCATTAAACACGATCTATTCACTCTCGGTAAAGCATGCGACTGGTACACCTGATGCCATTATTTCCCTTTCAGAAATGATGCGCTACATGATTTATGAAGCGGACAGGGATAAGGTGCCCTTATCCAAAGAGCTAAATTATATCCAAAACTATGTGCAACTTCAAAAATTGAGGCTTTCCGATAGTGTAAACGTGTCCCTAAAAATTTCTGGAGAGGATAGGGGCAAGGAAATAGCGCCTTTGATCTTCATTTCCTTTATCGAAAATGCTTTTAAGTACGGAACCGATTATAAGGGAAAAACCTATGTGGATATCGGGTTCTATATAGGGGAACATTCCGTAAAATTCAGTGTGCGGAACAAGGTAGGGAACGTTAGGAAGGATTGCAACAGTTCAGGGGTTGGTCTGGAGAACACCAAAAACCGATTACAATTGTTGTACCCTGGCACCCATGACCTTCAAATTTTAGATCAGGGAGATAAATATATTGTATACCTATCTCTGGATTTTTAAACTAAACCATTCACGGTATGAAATGTATTATTATTGATGACGAGCCTTTGGCCATAGATGTCCTTACCGATTATTGCAATAAAATGGACCTTGTTGAAGTAATGGGAACCTTTACTAATCCATTGGATGCCATTTCCGATATCAAAGAAAAAAAAATGGACCTTATTTTTTGTGATATCGAGATGCCACAAATCAATGGTATTGATTTTATCACCTCCTTGGACAACAGTCCTTTGTTCATTTTTACAACGGCCTACTCACAATATGCCGTTGAGGGCTTTAATCTCAATGCCGTGGATTATTTGGTCAAACCCATTCCGTACCATCGTTTCATAAAGGCAGTTTCGAGAGCCAAGGAGATTTTGCACCACATGTCCCCGGTCCAACCGAGTAATTCATATCACAATGTATTTCCTTCCAAAGGGGATTCCGGTGGCGGTGTTTCTCAGGGCTTTATTTTTGTAAAGGCGGAATATGAAAGTGTAAAGATTGTTATCGATGATATCGAGTACGTCCAAGGCCTAAAGGACTACTTGAAAATTCATGTCAAGGGTACCAACAAAGCAATTTTGACTCTAATGAGCTTTAAGGAAATACTCAATAAATTACCTTCCAATCAATTTTTTAGAGTTCATAAATCCTTTGTTGTCAATTTGAGCTGTATACAAAAGGTTCAACGCAACAGAATAGTAATACATGATGTCCGTATTCCAATCGGCGAAAGTTATAGGGCGTCTTTTTTCCCCATCCTGGGTTTGTAATATATGGGTCAAACCCTAAGCCATAATAATCGCACTGCAAAAATATCTAAGTTGTGGAATTGGACATTTGGTATTCGGGGAAGTCGAGTATAACCCAACATAGGTAGATTCCTATGGGCCAAACGTCTATTTTGCTCGAACTGTCTTCTTTTTAATTGAAATTTTGTTGGAAAACAAACAAAAATGAAGATTCAGATAACCGCAGCTATGCTCTTATCGGGCTTTTATCTCAGCGCCCAGAAAGTGGATTCGTTGGCCTCGAAACAAGTGTGGTCGTTGGAGGATTGTATTTCCTATGCACTGGAAAACAGTATAGAGGTAAAACAAGTGGCTTTGGACAAAGAGGGTACAGAGGTCAGCCTCACCCAGTCCAAATATGCCCGATTCCCCAATTTGAGCAGTGGCGCCTCCCAAAATTTTTCATGGGGTTCTTCCATTGACCCTATTACCAGTGATTTTGTTTCACAAGAAATCAAATCCACCAATTTATCCCTTAGCACCTCAATGACCCTTTACAATGGAAACCAGTTGAACAATGCGGTACAGCAGAACCGGTTACTGGTAGAGCAGAACGAACTCTATGTGGAAGAGGCAAAAAACAATATTACATTGAGTATTTTGGAAGCTTACCTTCAAATATTATATAACAGGGAAAGTATACAGGTGGCCCAAAATAACTTGGAAGCATCGGAACAAGAAGTGGATAGGGCCAAGGCAAGGATCGAAGCCGGTACCATTGCCATGATCGATTATACCGATGCGCTTTCACAAGCAGCAACGAACAAGAACAACCTGATCACTGCAAAAAACAGTTATGCACAACAGATCATCGTGTTGAAACAATTGCTGGAACTGGACCCGATAGTGGATTTGGAAATCGAACCGTTGACAAACCCCCTCTTAGAAGGTCAATCGATACCCGATAAAATCGAAGTCTACCAAAAAGCGATTGGGATGATGCCCGAGATTAAAGCTTCAGAACTGGGTACAACGATAAATGAGAAGGACCTGAATATTGCCAAAGGTGGATTTTTGCCCTCTCTGTCCCTTTCGGGAAGCATTGGTTCGGGATATACAAGTACCAATGACCTAACATTTACCGATCAATTGGATGTAAACTTGAACCAACGTGTGGGCCTATCACTTACAGTGCCTATTTACTCCAATTATAAGAACAAAGCCCAGGTAGCTACTGCAAAAATTGGTATTGAGCAATCCAAACTTCAATTGCAGGCGGCCAAAAAGGAACTGTACCAAAAAATAGAGACCGCTTGGCAAAATGCGCAATCGGCACAAGAACAGATTGAGGCCGCCAAGGCCGCCAGCGATGCGGCGGAGGAATCTTATAGGTTGGCCCAGCGAAAATATGAACTCAATGCACTGAGCACCACGGATTTGGTTATCAGTCAAAATACATATACCAACGCAAAACTAAATTATTTGCAGGCAAAATACCTGAGTATACTATACAACGAACTGCTCGATTTTTATCAAGGAAATGAAATTAAACTTTAACAAAATGAAAAACAGAAAATTTAGATCCATTATTGTGATTGTTTTGGTCGTTGTAGTGGCCGTGATAGGATATTCAGTATTATCCAAGAAAGGGGAGACCAAGGTACAGGTGGAAACCACTAAGGTTAAAAAGGGAGAGGTCATTACGTTGGTAACCGCTACAGGCACGGTCGAACCTTTAAATGAAGTGGAAGTCGGTACGCAGGTATCAGGGGAAGTGGAAAAAATTTACGTGGATTTCAACAGTGAAGTAAAAAAAGGGCAGTTGTTGGCCGAATTGGATAAAACCAATTTAAAAGCAGCACTGCTTCAGGCTCAGGCCACCTATGACAATGCGGTGAACGAAAGGGATTTCTACCAGAAGATTTATGATAGACAAAAAGTGCTTTTTGAGAATAGAGTTATCAGTCAAGCAGAATATGATGAGGCTTTGTACAATCTGAACAAATCAAAAAGTACAGTGGTGCAATCAAGTTCCAATCTGACCGAGGCAAAAACCAATTTGGGGTATGCGGACATATACTCGCCGATCGATGGAGTAGTCCTTTCCAGGGAAATCGATGAGGGCCAGACCGTTGCCGCGAGCTTTGAGACCCCGACCTTGTTCACCATTGCGCGTGACCTTAAAAAAATGCAGGTCGAAGCAGATGTGGACGAAGCGGATATAGGTGGTGTAATGGAAGGGCAACGTGTACAATTTACAGTAGATGCCTACCAAGGTGAATCTTTTATGGGAACCGTGACACAAGTACGATTGGACCCCACGGTGGAATCCAATGTTGTAACCTATACAGTGGTCATCGAAGCCGACAATCCAGAGTTAAAATTGAAACCAGGACTTACGGCCACCATTTCCATCTATACCATGGAATTAAAAGATGTTCTTACTATTGAGGCCAAGGCCGTTAACTTTCAGCCAAACTTGGAAGTACTGCGGCAATATCAAGAACAACAGGGCATTGTTGTGAGGCCCGAAATGGATAGGCCCAGGCCAGCTAGCCAGAATACAACCATAGTCTGGGGGTTGGCCTCATCAGGTCTGGAGCCAAGAGAGGTCGTTCTTGGCGCCAGCGACGGGATAAATGTGCAAGTGCTCGAAGGTTTGTCCGAAGGGGACGAATTGGTATATAGCCTAAAAGTGGTGGGCAATGGGAAACCCGAAGAAATGCCGAGTGCGGGTAGCCCTTTCATGCCAAAACCACCAGGAAGAAACAATGATAGGAAATCTGAAAATTAAAGGAAATGGGCAAAGCGATAATTCAAATAACCGACCTGAAAAGAGAATTCAGAATGGGGGATGAAATAGTACATGCCCTCAAAGGAGTTTCCATGGAGGTCCACGAAGGAGAATTCGTCACCATTATGGGCTCCAGTGGTTCTGGTAAAAGTACCATGCTCAATATTTTGGGATGTTTGGATAGTCCAACATCAGGCTCATATCTCATTGATGGAGTCCCCGTGAACAGTTTGAACCGAAACCAATTGGCTACCATACGAAATGAAAAGATCGGTTTTATTTTTCAATCGTATAACCTATTGCCCAGGACCACGGCTATTGAAAATGTGGAGTTGCCTTTGATCTACAACAATAAGGTTTCGCCAGAAGAAAGACATAAGAGAGCCGTAAGAGCATTGGAAATGGTAGGTTTGGGCGAACGATTGTACCATACCCCGGCACAACTTTCCGGTGGTCAGCAGCAAAGGGTGGCCATTGCACGTTCGTTGGTAAATGATCCGGTGATCATTTTGGCGGATGAGGCAACAGGTAACCTGGATACGCGCACATCCTATGAAATCATGACACTGTTCCAAGAATTGAACGGAAAGGGGAAAACGATTGCTTTTGTGACGCATGAACCGGATATTGCGGCGTTCAGTGGTAGGACCATAATGCTCAAGGACGGATACATCATTAAAGATGAATTAAATACGGCAATCAACGATGCTGCCAGGGAACTAGCCGCATTAGCTAAAGAAAATCACGAATGAAAACAAGGATATTAAATCTGATGAAAATAGCCTTCAAGGCCATTGTTTTAAATAAGGTAAGGACGTTGCTCACAATGTTGGGAATTATCATTGGTGTAGCATCGGTCATAGCCATGTTGGCCATTGGTGAAGGATCTAAACAAAGTATCCGAACCCAAATTTCAAGCATGGGATCCAATATGATCAACATCAGACCAGGGGCAGATACCCGGGGCGGTGTTAGAATGAATTCCAGCGATATGCAGTCATTAAAACTGAAGGATTATGAAGCACTGAAGGATCAAGCAACCTTATTGTCTTTTGTAACACCTCAAGTAACGGGAAGCGGTCAGTCCATCAATGGTGCAAATAACTGGCCGACTTCCATATATGGTGTAAATCCAGAGTTTTTGGATATCAAAAACTGGGAACTTATCGATGGAAGCATGTTTACCAGTGCGGAGGTGCGTACGGCGTCAAAAGTGGCAGTGGTGGGTCGGACTGTTGTCGATAACTTGTTCACCAACGGCGAAGAGCCTATAGGTAAAATGATTCGATTCAACAGTATCCCGTTCAAAATAATTGGAGTTTTGGAGGAGAAAGGGGAGAGCAGTTTTGGCCAGGATCAGGATGATGTAATATTGGCCCCGTACACCACGGTACAAAAGCGCATTTTGGCCATCGATTATATCCAATCCATAGTGGCTTCCGCGGTGAGTGAGGAGAATGCCGAGGCCGCTGTTGATGAAATATCCACTATATTGCGTAAACAACACAATATTGGGAGGAATGAAGAGGATGATTTCAATGTTTTTTCCATGGATGAGCTGATTTCCACATTTAGCTCCACCAGTGAAATGTTGACTGTTTTGTTGGTGGCCATTGCCAGTATTTCATTATTGATCGGAGGTATTGGAATCATGAACATCATGTACGTTTCGGTTAAAGAACGAACCCGTGAAATCGGGCTGCGGATGTCGGTTGGGGCCAAGGGAGCCGATATTTTGATGCAGTTTTTGATAGAGGCCGTTATGATAAGTGTAACTGGTGGCATTATTGGGGTATTGCTGGGTTTCGCCGCTACCTTGTTCATTAAGGGCGTTTTGGGATGGCCGATTCTGATTACCACATTTTCTGTGGTCGTTTCATTTGCTGTATGTGCGCTCACAGGTATATTTTTTGGATGGTATCCTGCTAGAAAGGCCTCGGTCTTGGATCCCATTACTGCATTGCGGTATGAATGATTTTTAATTGATATGGATTTTTTCAGCAATAAACGGCGTAAGGTCTTCTTTCATCTCATGGTCTGGATGGTCTTGTTCTTCTTCCCTTATTTGTTGAGCTATGATACGGATCAGGCCTTTGAACATGTACTGGCCTTTTCATGGATACCCTTACTATTGTACATGGCAATCTTTTATTTGAACTATATTTTTCTTGCGGATAAGTTTTTCTTTCAAAAAAGGATTATCGCCTTTATTTTAATAAATGTACTTGTTGTGGTCACAATGATTGGTTTTAGGGAATTGTTCACGGGGCAGTTTTTACCACGACCCCCAAGTGGTGGTGGAAACGGCCCTCCCCGAACTATGGTATACTATGTACAGACCTTGTCATTTTTGGTCCCGGTGGTATGGGCGGTTTCCATGAGGACCATGGAACGTTTGAACCGGTCGGAATCAGAGAAGAAAGAGGCGGCGCACGAACAGCTCAAATCCGATTTGCAGCATTTGCAATATCAGTTGCAGCCCCATTTCTTTTTTAATTCGCTGAACAATATTTATGCCTTGGTGGACATATCCCCTGAAGAGGCAAAATCGACCATACACAGTTTGAGCAAACTTATGCGCTATCTTTTGTATGATACCCGTTCGGAAAAAGTTCCATTGCGTATGGAATTGGACTTTATGGGGAAGTATATTGAGCTGAGCAAGCTAAGGCTGACCGATAAGACCAAGGTAACCTATAACTTTCCCAAGGTGGATAATAGCATTACGGTCCCACCTTTGCTATTTATATCCTTGATAGAGAATGCATTCAAGCACGGGGTGTCCGCCCAGGAGGAGAGCTGTATTGCCTTTGATCTGGCCCTTGACGGTAAAAAGATCGTATTCAAGGGGTGGAACACGGATTTTCCCAAAACACATACGGATAAGAGCGGTTCTGGTATTGGATTACGGAATTTAAAGGAACGTTTGGTGCTATTGTATCCTGGCAATCATATCTTTGAACATCAAATCAGTAGGGATAATTTTCAAGTAACTGTTGAAATACCCTATGGAAAGGACCTATGAGAAAGGATAAGTTGACTTGTATAGCAGTGGATGATGAGCCCATGGCCCTTAAATTGATTTTGGGTTATATTGGTAAAACCCCATTTCTTGAACTCAAGCATTCGTTTTCCAATGCAATCGAAGCCTTGGAGTTTTTTAATACAACACCTGTAGATATTATGTTCCTTGATATACAAATGCCTGATTTAAGCGGTATGGAACTCTCCAAGATAGTCAAAGGAAAAACAAAGGTGATTTTTACAACGGCCTTTGACCGATATGCTTTGGAGGGTTTCAAAGTTGATGCATTGGATTATTTGCTCAAACCTTTTAATTACGGAGAGTTTTTAAATAGTGCCCAAAAGGCCTATAATTGGATCCAAGTGGCCGATAAATCTGTGTTTGTTAAACATACCGATTTGAACAAGGATTTTCTATTTGTCAAATCGGGGTATAAACAAATCAAATTGGAACTCAGAAAAATACTATATTTTGAAGGCTTGAAGGATTATGTGAAAATCGTTGTCAAGGACCGCCCTAGTCCTGTTTTGAGTTTAATGACCCTCAAATCCTTGGAACGTGAATTACCTGTCGATAGGTTTATGAGGGTCAATCGGTCGTTTATAGTCGCCCTTCCCTATATAAACGAAGTTGAGCGTGGTTTAATATTGATCAACAAGACTCAAATTACCATCTCCGATCAATACAAAGACAAGCTTTCAAAGTACATTGAGAATAATTCGCTATGAACTGTTCAATCTGAGTTCGCTTGTGATTTCTTTTAAAACTAAAATGTATGATTTCCATAAAAGTAATACTTCGCCCCCGATTCCCCAGTTTTAAATGGTCCGGTTTAACGGGAGGAGGTCAATAAAAAAGAAAAATACCATTTTTGTATTTAACATAAAATCAATTAATTACAAGGAAATCGGTTAGTGTTTTCGAAGTTTAAAAATGCTCACCGAATAGGTAACTTTTTTAATGACATTATTTGAGTTTAAATGAGCCTAAATAAAATAAAAAAACCTGTAAATCAGTAATTTACAGGTTTAATGTTGTCTTTTGATAGTGTTTCGGTGGAGCCTTTTGTATTTACCGACCATTTTTTTGAATCGGTGTATCTTTTGATATTGTGATGGGGACCTTCCGGTATATTTAAGGAAGAGTTATGGAGATATTGCCGGGAGTTGCCCCAACGGTTGGCAATCTCCGTTACTTTTAGCCCCTGTTCAAGATCTTGAAGGATGGATTCGAGCACTCCCAGATCTTTGTTTTTAAGCAAGGACAGCCAATAGGTTTCCAATGCATGAATTTTACACCTGTGATTGTTCATTTGCAACACTTTGGACATTTCATCCAAATACTTGGGGGACGGAATTTTTTCCTTGGTGGATAAGAGTTCAAAATCTTCCAGGTTCTCCAAGAAGTGCAATATGCCCAAGGGCTTGAAATAAATAGTGATCTCATTGAACGGTTGGGCATACCGTATTTTGACAGGTCTTGTTTTCTTGTGATAGAAATCCGCCACGATATTCTTTTATGAAGAGGGGAGAATGGAGATCAGGTCTTTTTCAAAAGTGACATCCACATTTTGACAAACGGTCGCAACAAAGTAATTACCGGGAAAGCTTACAAAATGGATAGGAGAGTAGTCATCCTTCGCTGAGATAAAGTAATACCCCTCCATGTACTTTTTTAGCGTCTGGTCTTGGGACTTATAGAATTTCAAATTGCCTTTCACAGATTGAATATAATGTAAAATCTACTGTAAGGAGGCGGATTTTTTTTGTTGTTACAGAATGCGAAAGGAGCAATAGTGGAAACGCCGGACATAGCATACCACCTTGGCCGGATAAAGTTGAGCATTGTGAAATCATATGACCGATAAACAGCTGTCTATATGGGGTGTGAGGTGGTTCAAAGTATCCGTTTTAGTGACATTCTTTATCGATACCTTCCGCATTTGGCGGTCTAAAGGGGAAATGATTTCTACTGATGGAGATGCCCCACCATAGAAAGACTGAAATCGAAAGCTTGAAGCTTGAAATTTCAAGAATGACGATGTGTTTAAATATCTGAAAAAGTCACACATACACCTTGACTTGTAGGATTGATTCAAATAAGGTCAGCGATTCAAATGAAGGAAAACCAATACGTTCATGCTGTTTTATCCGAAGGGAAGCTACTTTCCGTAAAATTTTAGTGGGAGGCTTTATCCTTTAGTTGAATTTGGGCTTTTTCTTGGTTATTTATACTTATCCATACACTCTTTCAAAAGTCTGTAAGCTCTCGCAATATGTCCTTCTACCGTTTTTGTTGAAATTCCAAATTCTTTTGAGATTTCACTGTAGCTCAGTCCGCGGACCTTGCCCCCTAAAAAGACCTCTCTGCATTTATCAGGAAGTCCTTCCATACATTGGCGTAACAGTATTATGTGCTTTTTTGGTCGGTCCTCTTCTTTTTCCACAGCTAGCATGATGGCCGTATGGTAGTAGGAGGAAAGCATTTCGTTCCTGAGCCTGAGATGTCTGTATTTATCCATGAGTTTATTGTACACTGACTTATAAAGAAAAGCATTCAAAGACGTTTGGATCTTGATTTCCCTGCGCTTGTCCCATAGGTTCAAAAAAACATCTTGCACCACATCCTCAATGATCTCGTGGTCTTGGCAATAACTCAAAAGAAAGGAACACAACTTTTGGTAATAGGAGGAATAGAGCTTTTCAAAGACTTTTTTGTCTCCTTTCTTGAGGGCATTCAGTATAAATATGTCAGTACGCTGCTGCAAAAAGAGGTTGTTTTTTTAAAAAAAGAGCAAAAACATAAATTTTTTGTCCTTTAAAGGGGGGGGATGGAATTCTCCCGCGTCATAAGATTAAATAATTATTAAGTATGAATCAAACGAAGGTTGATAAATTACTGCTAAAGTTAGTTGAAAATAGGCTTTCCGAGGCAGAGAGCGAAACCTTATCTGAATGGCTCAAGTCCGAGCATAATCAGAAATATTTTCGGAAATATGTGGAAATCAACCATTTGTTGAACTTAGAGCGGTCATTTGCGAACGGTGAACAACTGTTCGATAAGATTCCGGCACCAAGGAAACGTTTCAGCTATGCCACTGTGATGAAATATGCGGCGGTACTTCTTGTCTTGATCGCTTCGACACTATTTTTCAAAAACATACTTTCTTCTGCGCAAGATTCCATGCCCCCCGCTCCCGTAGTAAGGAACAACCAAATACGACCTGGTGTCAATGCAGCGGTACTGACCCTTGGGGATGGTAAGGAAGTTGCGCTGGGCAAGGGGACGGACTATGCGACTGAAGCCCTCAATGCCAAAGAAGATCAAATCGTATATGCTGCAAAACAGGGCAAGACCAGTCAGATGGAGTATAATTACCTTTCCGTGCCCAGGGGAGGGCAGTTTTCTTTGTTGCTTTCCGATGGTACCAAGGTCTGGCTCAACTCCGAATCCAAACTGAAATATCCTGTGGATTTCGTGGAGGGACAGAGTAGGGAGGTATATCTTCTATATGGGGAGGCCTATTTCAAGGTCGCATCCAGCAAAAAGAACCAAGGGGATGATTTTAAAGTATACCACAACGAACAGGAGGTCCGCGTATTGGGTACCGAATTCAATATTAAGGCCTATAAGGACGAACCGGAAGTACTTACTACCCTAGTGGAGGGAAAGGTTACTGTTGGCAATGGGAAACGTACTCAAGAAATAGCCCCAGGTGAGCAGTCAAGACTCAATCTGGAGACAGGTACGATACATGTGTCCGAAGTAGATGTCTTTTCCGAGACGTCATGGATGTCCGGCGTTTTCAGCTTTAAGAAAAAGCCTTTGAAGGATATTATGAGAACCCTTTCCCGATGGTACGATATGGAAGTGGTCTTTGAAAACAAATCCCTCGAGAATAAAAGGTTCAAAGGGGTGCTTAGGAGAAACCAGAGCATTGAAGAAGTGCTCTCGGTGATTATGTCTAGTTCGTTGCACAGCTATGAGATCAACGATAAGACTGTCATATTGAAATAAACAGATAACCAGCCATAAAAGGAAGTCAAACCATAAAAAAAATGCTTATGACCTAAAAACGCCATCAAAAAAGGGACGAGCCAAACTCGCCAAAGTTCAATGGCCACGCCCCCATTAATCATTATTAATTAATTGTTCAGAAACTAACTAATAACAATCAAATTTATGAAAACTAAACTAACGAAAGCCAGGTTTCTTTTGGGAAACCGGCTTCTATTGCTACTCATGAGAACATTTATCTTTCTATGTTGTCTCACGGTATTCGGTTTTACTCCCAACGATCTCGTTTCCCAAAAATCCAGTATCAAGATCGATTTGGACGGAGCTATGACGGTTGATGAGATCTTTGACTTGATTATGAACCAGACCGACTACAGTTTTATCTATGAGGTTGGGATGTTTGATGATTATCCTACCATACCGGTAAAAAAGGGACGTATCAGTACGAACAGACTGCTCAAAAAAAGTCTGGAACCGGGCAATCTCGATGTTGTTTTGACAACGGACAACACCATAATGGTGAAAAAGGCGGATTCACGCAGCCGACGATCACAGATCAACGTTTCCGGTACCGTTACCGACCAAGAAGGATTCCCGTTGGTCAATGTAACTGTTTTGATCAAAGGAACCACCAAGGGGGCCACAACGGATTTTGATGGTAACTACAGCATTATCGTGCCTTATCCGGAAAACGTGCTCCAATTTATGCATATGGGGTTCGAGACACAGGAGGTAAAAGTAGGTGACCAAGCTACGATAGATGTTGTAATGAAAGAAACGGCACAAGCCTTGGAAGAGGTCGTGATTACTGCTCAAGGTATCAAAAAATCCAAAAAAGCCTTGGGTTATGCCATTTCACAAGTAAAATCAGAAGAGGTCGAGCAGCGTCCCGAAGCGGATTTGGCAAGGACCCTACAAGGTAAGATTGCGGGTGTTGTGATTACCCCGGCCGATGGACAGACAGGTTCCGATTCCCCTATACGAATACGTGGAAATGTATCGATAACCGGCTCCAACAACCCTTTGATCGTGGTAAACGATGTACCTTTCAATGGACTGCTCAGGGACATCAACCCCAACGATATTGAAAGTATGAGCATACTCAAAGGTTTCAATGCTTCCGTACTTTATGGTAGTGAGGGTAGGAACGGGGTTATCCTGATCCAGACCAAAAGTGCCTCTGCTAGAACAGGACAGGCAAAGACTACGGCCAGTTATTCTACCACCGTGTATACCAATACGGTATCACAATTACCGGAATTTCAGAATACATATTCCAACGGAGGAGAGGGCGAGTTCCAGCCTACTTATCTTTCCAATTGGGGCCCCGCATTTTCGGATATTGGTACAATTGACCATCCGTATGCTCCTTTGAGCGATATTTTTCCACAATACGAAGGCGCAACCATGAACATTTCCGCCAAACCTAATAATGTTCGGAATATATTCAGGACAGGGATCGGGACAACACATTCATTGACCGTGGCCACATCGCAGGAAAAGGTCGGTTTCAATATTACCGCTGGCTATACGGATGAAAAAGGAATTATAGACCATAACGATTTAAAAAGGTTTAACATCAGTGTCGGAGGGCGTGCCCAGATATCCGACAAGTTGGACCTTAGCGCTACCCTTAACTATTCGTCACGAAAAGTAAATAGGGTGTACGGTGAAAGTATTTTCAATGTAGTGTACTATCAGCCTCGATGGATTGATTTGACCGAGCTTCCCTATCAGAATCCATTGACCGGTGAATCCGTGTATTACAGAAATGATACAAATCCGTTGTGGATGTTGCACAATACCGGGACCAACGATATTGTCGAGCACGTCTACGGTACCGTCAATGCCAATTACAAATTGAGCGATGACTTTAATCTGACTTATAGAGCAGGTTATGATAGTAGGCATTTTAGTGGTTTTGAATACTCCAATAAAGGAGGATACGACGACAATACTTTTAAAATTGGATACCTGCGTTTGGATAGCGAAAGAGATGTGGATGTCAACCAGACCGTAATACTTGGGTTTGATAAGAATATTACGGAAGACCTAAATTTGGAGGCACAGATTGGGGCAAACTCCAGAATAACGAGATACCAGAGTCGGTCATCGGATTCCGATGGACAGGTGGTATATGGTTTTTTAAGACCCAGTAATTACGTTACCACCGAAGCGGAATACGAGTCGGAAGATGAGAATTTAGCCGGTGTTTTTGGACAGTTCCAGTTCGCTTACAAGCGCTACTTATATGCAACACTGTCGGGAAGAAACGATTGGGGGAGTACGGTCGAAAAAGCCAATCAATCCCTATTCTATCCAGGGGCGTCCCTATCTTTTGTGCCGACCTCTGCCTTTGATTTTGGGGGGAATGTAATCAACTTTTTAAAGATCAGGGGGGCTTATGCAACCTCTTCAGGGTATCCGAGTGCATACAGGACCAGGGGAACCTTGGTGATAGATAACCTCAGATTTGCAGCTGCCGATGGGTCGTACCCGGTAACCAATAGGTACAGTACAAGGTATGCTAATCCAGACCTGGCACCAGAGCTGCACCGTGAGTTCGAGCTTGGGTTGGAGACCAATATGTTCAACAATAGATTGACCTTGGAGGCTTCCGTTTACAAACGAATTTCCGAAGATCAGATTGTAGGTGCGCCCTTGGCAGGGTCTTCAGGTTTTGACACGCAGTATATCAACCTAGGTAGAGTCGATAATAAAGGTGTTGAAATTGACCTCGGCATAGATTTGTTCAAGAACGATAATTTCCAATGGAATTTCCGCAACATTTTCACCGCGGACGAATCTTTAGTGGTAAGGACTACAGACACAGGGGCCAACATCAACCTTAGCTCTACGGACGACAGGTTTGCTGTAGAGGGGCAGCCTTTTGGAGTTATCATGGGGGATTATGCTCTTAGAGATGAGAATGGGAATCTGCTTATAAGCGGAAACGGTTCCAGTACAAGGGTAGGTGAAGTGATTACCAGTAGCGATGTCGGGTTTGATGATAAGGTCATCGGAGATCCCAATGCCGATTGGCGACTGACCAACATCAACACCTTTAGCTATAAAGGTTTTAGGTTTTCGGCACAGCTTGAATACAGACATGGTGGCGAGATCTACTCCTCGGCGGTGAGCAGTATGTTGCAACGAGGGGTCACTAGGGATACCGAGGATAGGGACGGTGCATTCGTCATTCCCGGATATCTGGCGGACGATGCTACCGGAGCGCCCTTGTTGGATGCAAATGGGAACGAGATTCCCAACACCTTTCAAATGAATCCAGGTAGGATATCGTATTCCAATTACTACAATGCCAATGACCTTGCCATGTGGGATACCTCGATATTTAGGATACGGGAGGTTTCTTTGGGGTATACCTTAACAACACAAAAAGGACAATCACTCCCCTTTAAGAGTATCAACTTTACCCTTTCTGGAAGAAACCTATGGTACAGGGCACCGAATTTCCCAAGGTATACCAATTATGATCCAGAAAGTGATGGACTGGAAGGAAACAGTACAGTCCCTTCCACCAGAAGGATTGCATTGGGCATAACCGCAACATTTTAATCGTACCTAAAAAGAAATAACATGCAAAATATAGTAAGATACTTTAGTATAAGCACACTGGCCTTACTGCTCTTTATGGGTTGCGAGGTCTCGGATTTCGATCTACAGGAGAACCCCAATTATCTGACACCAGATAGTGCGGACCCGGAATACATGCTCAACGAGGTACAGTACCTCTTCCAGCATTACATGAAATGGATGATTGTCAACACGGATGATGTGATGAGATATGAAGCCATGACCGACACCTACGGAGATGTTGTCCCTACCAGTGTTATGGATGGGGATACCAGTAAAGAATGGGATACCTATTATGAGGCATTGAACAATGTACGGACTATTGAGGCACTGGCAGAGGATGATGAAACCCTGCTCTTCCATAGCGGTATCGCGAAGCTCTTGATGGGCTATATGACCGTGACCATGGTGGACTACCTGGGAGCGATACCGTATTCACAGGCCGTGAACAATGCAGAGTTTCCCAATCCCGAACTCGATGGTGGGGCAGAGCTTTATCAAACGGTTCTTGGTGATATTGATGAAGCCATTACAGAGATTCAAGAGGCCAACTTTGACTTTTCTACTGATCTTTTTTATCAAAGTGATAAAGACAAATGGATAGCCTTTGCAAATTCCCTCAAATTAAGGATGCTTGTTCAGGCAAGATTGGCAAGTACCGATATGGGCATAGCAGATATACAAGCCGAAATCAATGCCCTATCGTCCCAAAACTTGATTGATTCGGCCGAAGAGGATTTTCAATGGTCCTATAGTACCGTACAGGAACCGGAAAGTAGACATCTGTACTTTCAAAGAGCCTATGTGAGCGGTTTTGACCAATATATCGGGAACTATTTTATGTACCAGCTCAAGGAATCCAAAAACAATCCAGATCCAAGGATTCGTTATTACCTCTACAGACAGTCCAACGAAGATCCTTTCAGTGGACCTCCGTACCTACCTTGTCAAGGAGATCCGGACGTAGATTATTGCTACATTGGCGATCAGTATTGGGGCTACGACCATGGGGAAAGCCGCGTAGGAAGAGGGGACAATCTGCTGAGAACCGTTTACGGGGTTTACCCGGGCGGTGGCAGCTTTGATGAGGACCAGTTTGTAGGCGCACCCAGCACTACCGATAATTTGGGCGGAGCGGGAATCCTGCCCTTATTGACCTCTTCATATGTTAGCTTTTTGCGTGCCGAAGCAGCATTGACCCTTGGAACCAATGGAGACCCAGCAACATTGCTTGAGACTGGAATTCGAAACTCCATGTCCAAAGTAATGGCATTCGGAGGAGTAACCTCTGATCTTCAACCCACAGCTGCCGATGTGGACGCCTATGTAGGTGAGGTTATGCAGGATTATTCAAATGCCACCACCGATGAGGAACGATTGGATATTGTAATGAAGGAATACTATTTGGCCGCTTACGGAAACTCCATAGAGTCTTATAACTTCTACCGAAGAACGGGATATCCATCCGACATGCAGGTGCCCATAGATGATGACAATCCCGTATTTCCAAGAAGTTTTCCATTATCCAGGTTGGAAGTGCAGCGAAACCTGTCCCTTGAACAGAAAAACAACTATGACAAAGTATTCTGGGACACGAATCCCGATAGTTTCATTAAATAAACAGCAAAACGATTTCTATTATGAAAAGTAATATAAGCATACAATTTCTATTGGGACTGTTATTTTTGATAGGCTGTTCCAATGATAACAATACGTTTGAGGACATTACGGACCGAGGCGGTTTTGTTTCCTTTGATCAAACACCAGAACTCAGTTATAGCGTGCTCAGCTTGGATTCCGATGTAATCAGTGCACAATTGGTGGATTCCAACGGCAATGCCGACAGTTATTCACTCTCCGTGACCTACGGAGATACAACAGCAGAGGATATCGTCACAGTAACAGAATTTCCTTATCAATTGGAACTTTCCATCAGTGATATTATTGATGCGCTCGGTCTGACTGAGGATGACATCGAACTGGGGTCCACCATGTCCTTTGTGGGTACGGTAACCAGTCCGAATGGCACCTTTAGCGGTGCCTCGCCGGATTTGAACGATAATAACGTGAACGAAGGGGGAGATACCACGGATAGATCCAAGTTGTATTTCCCGAATCAGGCCATGGAGTTTTCCATTTCCTTTTTTCAACCCGCTGGTAAAAAAATCAGGGGAACCTCATTTGAAAAAGTTCCGATTGGTGCCGAGGACGACACGTATGACCGAAACGGAAGCAATGATGAGACCCTTGACTTGATCAATGGAGATGTACCCCCCTACGTGGATTATGTGGCAGTGGGCACTGGCGTGGATGATGAGCTTGGTTTCGATGCGGAATACATAGCAATAGAGGATATCAGCAGCAGCAGTCTCGGCTTCTCGGCCGAACGTATAGGTGTTTTTTCTCTTTTTGAGGATTATGAGGCCTATCCTGATGGAACCCAAGGATTCCATTCGGAAGATGCCGATGGAGCTATACGTCTCACCTTTGATACCGTGGAGGTGCCCGAGGGGCAGCAGAACTCCGGGGTATCTTTTCAAGTATTTTTTGGAGATACCAGTTGGGAGGAATTGGACGGTATACATGCCTATGCCAATATTACAACAGACTCCGGTGCAGATGTCCTTGAATTGGCCAGTATCTTCAGTGATGATGTAGAAGAAGTGGCAGGGCAGTGGTATGAAATCAATAGTGGATACCTAAAAGGAGTGCGTTCCTATGAATTGGTCGTTCAGATACAATCTGGCGCTACACCCGAGTCTTTTGATATTGACAATGTGATCATTTATGAATCGGAGGATTAGTACTGTTCTTGATTGGTTTTTTGAGGATAATTTTATGCTCAAATAAATTGAAATGTCAGCCCCATACTTATGGGGTTGACATTCCATTAAAGAAGAATCCAAATGAAAAGAGAGTTTCTAGGTTTTATGGTACTTGTGGTCCTGTTGTTTTCCTGTAAAGATAATAGCAGTATTAAAGCAGATATTTTGATTGTAAACGGTACTGTATACGACGGAGTGGGAACACGACCCCAATCCGTTGCGATTGCCATAAAGGACGATAAGATTGTTTGGCTCGGTGACCACAACAAAAGAGAAGTGATGGCCACAAAAACCATAAATGCACAGGGATTTGTAGTGTCCCCCGGGTTTATTGATCCACACACCCATGCCACAAACGATTTGGACGACCCGGAACATTCACACAACAAACCATTTCTTTTTCAAGGTGTAACAACGGTAACCATAGGTAATGATGGAAGCAGTCCCTATCCCCTATCAAAATACAGGGAAGCGTGCGAAAAAATTGGTGTAGGCACCAATGTGGTCACCTTGGTAGGTCATGGGACCCTCAGAAAGCAAGTCATGGGGGAAAGTGACAGACAGGCCACCCAGGAAGAGCTGGAGCAGATGAAGGATTTGATGCAGCAAGAGCTGAATACCGGGGCTTTTGGAATGTCAACAGGACTGTTTTATGCACCGGGCAGCTATGCCACAACGGATGAGGTTGTGGAACTGGCCAAGGTCGTTGCCAAAAACAACGGTTTTTATGATACTCATATGAGGGATGAGAGCACTTATTCCATTGGGTTGATACCAGCTGTGCAAGAAACCATTGAGATTGGTGAAAGAGCAAATGTTCCAGTACATATTTCACACATAAAATGTTTAGGTGTCGATGTTTGGAAGCAAAGTGATTCCATTATAAAAATAGTGGAAACGGCACAACAAAAAGACATCGATATCACAGCCAACCAATACCCGTATGATGCATCCGCAACAAGTTTAAAAGCTGCCGTAGTACCCCGATGGGCCGAAAGTGGTGGAAGCGATTCATTGTTCATACGTTTTCAAAATCCGGCACTTCGGAGTAAAATACTTGGAGAGACGCAGAGGAACATCACAAGAAGGGGAGGAGCGGACAAATTACTGGTCATACAGGCGCCGGATACCACACTTGTGGGAAAGAATGTTCTAAAAATAGCAGAAGACCTTGGAAAGTCACCTGAAAATGCTGTTTTCGATATATTGAAAACAGGCTATATTAAAATAGCCTCGTTCAATATGAACTCTTATGATATTGAGAACTTTATGGTACAACCTTGGGTGGTGACCGGTTCGGACGGAGGTTCGGGACATCCAAGAAAGTATGGAACCTTTCCATACAAATACCGAAAATTTGTTAAGCAAGATAGTGTCTTGAACATGGCCTCTTTTATTAATCGGAGCAGCTCCAAAACTGCAGAGATTCTTAAACTTCCCAAAAGGGGCAAGATCCGAGAAGGGAATTATGCAGACATCATCATTTTTGACCCTATTAACTTTTCGGATAACGCGGATTATATGGATGCTTTTCAGTTTTCGGAAGGAGTGGTCTACAGTATTATCAATGGAAAGTTTTCCATCGAGAACAGAAAATTTACAGAAAAATTGAACGGAAGAGTATTGCAAAGGTAGGCTTCTACTAGAGTTAAGGTTGAGAGGATGCAACTTTCAAACGGTACTCAAAAAGCCTGGATGTGCTACTCTCTTCCAGAACAAAATATAATAAGAATGAGAACACTTAAATTAATGGCAAAGCTTACCTACGTGATGGGAATGGTCATGTTGTTGGTTCTGTTGGTCTCCTGCTCTTCAAGTGGAGGAAACGACGAACCTACTATGGAAAAGGATACACAGGCTCCCACCGCGCCATCGGGATTGATCGCGGAAAACGTGACCCGGACAACGGCAGAATTACGCTGGGATGCATCTGCAGATAATATCGGGGTCCAGAACTATTCCATATATCAGAACGGGAGCTACTTGGCTAGTGCAGGGCAAACATTTTATGCTTTGGACAATCTGGAGCCCGGCAACGTATATACCTATCAGGTTTTAGCGACCGATGCTGCAGGAAATGAATCGGAATTAAGCGAAACCCTGGAAGTCTCCACTACGGGAACCATTGCGGCTGAGTTGCAGTTTGCATCCGGTAACATCGATAGCTATCTGAGAAAGCTGATAGATAGTGTACCAGGAAGCGGACAGGACGGCTATACCGCTCCAGTTGATGCACAAATGGACCTTTGGGAAGCAGTTGTCGGCCATATGCTCAACGACCAGATTTCGGAAGCCGTAGCGAAATCCGCAGAACTTAATTATCAGGTTACGGAATTTACGGATACCACACTTTCCCCCAATCAGGTATTTTATATTTTGGCTGAATACGAAAGCGCAAAAACGAATTATTGGGGTATCTATGTATTCAGCGCGACACCGGAAAGCGAAGATCTTATTTTAATGGCGCCACACATTAAATATGATACCAATACAGGCTATGAGGCGGCGTATTCCTTTAGGAACAATGTGGCCAAGGCGCTTCTTTTGAGCAGTGCCCATAGGTGCAACAGTGACACCGAAACGGAATGTTCCGGGACGACTTCAGCTTGCGGTAGTAGTGGTGCATACCGTATATCGGATTTGGCACACAATACTGGTTCGGCCTTCCAAAGAACCACAGAGGTTATTGCCACAAGCCTACCTAGTACAGTATTTGTACAATTACATGGTTTTGGCAAGGGCGATAATGACCCGGATGTGATCATGAGTAATGGGACGGACCAAACTCCCGAGAACGATTATGCCTCCTTGATCAGGGACGCCCTGTTGGAAGAGGATGCCTCATTGACCTTCAAAATTGCCCATATCGATACCGATTGGACCAGGTTACGGGGGTTTACCAACACACAAGGTCGTTTTATCAATAGTTCTCCCGATCCTTGTGGCACTTCAGCCACAGAAACATCGGGAAGGTTTATCCACATTGAGCAGGCGCGGCCAAAACTTCGTCAGGATGCTTCGGGTTGGGCCAAGATGAGCAATGCCTTGGGAAATGTTTTTTTTAATGATTGATTCCAAAGAGTTCCAGCAAATTAATAGACTAAACCTTTGATTAGATGGAGTTCTTTTCGATGAACCGCCGACCTAAAATACTATCAAAACATTTATTCTCAAGATAATCAGATTTTTATAATGAGGTTGTGTTGACGGTCGATACAATAATTTATACCACGAATATGACAATAAAGAGATATTGGGGAACCTTTTTGCCCATTGCATTGGCGCTAGTAATGGTGGATTGCAGCCTACCAAAAAAAGTGAAATTCAAAAATCCGGTAGACACAAGGGACAGGCAGATAGATTATCAAACTAAAAAGACCTATTACTTTGAAGCATTGGGAGTTTCCGTGAGCAATGAATTTGATGGAGCTCGCCTCAACGGTGCGAACCAATTGAATGATTCAACGATTACATTGTATTTTGCACCAGAGAACACTCCCATCAACAAGAGTCCTTACTATGCTTTTGAAACTTGGTCCGAATTACCAAGGCAGGTTTACTTTGAGTTTGAGTATCCCAAAGAATTCAGGCACAGGTACAAACCCAAAAGAAAAAAGAATGGGAAATGGGGCATTGTGGATTCCGTGAATGTAATCAAATCGGATAAAGGGCGGATGCTACGACTAATGGTAGATAGGGAGCCACAACTAATTGCGGCCCAAGAAATCAATAGTTCAGATGATGTGGAACAATGGTATCTGCAGCATATTTTGGATTCCAATGATTTTGTACACTTGGGAAGCGCCGGTCAGTCCAGTTTGGGTAGAAATATTCCGGTTTTGGACATATATAGGGGAAGTCCGGAAGGGAAACCCATTGTTGTTCTTTTAACTAGGCAGCATCCTCCAGAAGTCACAGGCTTCTTCGCTTTTCAAGAATTTGTAGAAACTATCGTGGAAAACTCTGCACTTTCCACTGAATTTTTAAGCAAATATAGGGTGTTGGCTTTCCCAAATCTTAATCCAGATGGAGTGGATTTAGGGCATTGGAGACATAATTCCAATGGGGTGGACCTGAACCGGGATTGGTCAAAATACCGTCAACCTGAGGTTGAGAATGTAGTGTCATTTATTACGGAGACCAGTAAAAAGGATGGAGGAGAAATTATTTTGGGATTGGATTTCCATTCCACCTACGAAGATGTTTTCTATACCAACAAAACCAGAAGAGGGACTACCTTGCCCCACTTTATCGATGATTGGTTCGAGAGGTTGGAAAAAGATATCAAAGACTATGAAGTCAATGAAAAGGATTCCAATAGCAACAAGCCAGTGTCAAAAGGATGGTTTTTGTACGGGCAAGGTGCCGTGGGAATAACATATGAAATAGGGGACCATACGCCAAAAGAACGGATAGTTGAAATCGGAGAAGCTTCTTCACTGGCCATGATGGAATTACTATTGGAGAAATAATGGATCATGAATTAGACATACATCGCGAAGTATAATAGTGAATCCTAAATGCTTTGTTATGATAGTATATAGAAAAGGGAATGTAGGCCACCTCTGGATGGAACTGTTTTTTCCAATACTTCTTAATGATGTATGGACATCTTTTTCCGGTCCCATTCCGTTTTCTTGGTAAATTTTCAGAAGGGTACCACGGTTAAAAAAACGCTGACATATGACATATGTCAGCGTTTGGATAAAAAAAGAAGGTCACTTTTGTGTCTTGTTTAATTTAAAAAAAGTTTGTGCCTAAATCAATACACACCTTCCATATTCCGGTAATGGGGTTAGCCTACACCATAGACAGTCCAATTCGTGTGGCCCACTATGGAATTTCTTCAGTAATATCCATAATTGATGATGAGCTTATGGAGAAAATGAATTCGTTTTACAGCAAGAAATTCAATCTTCCCTATCAAGAAATTTCAAAAAAAGTGCAGGATTATCGGGCCAAACGAGTTACTTCTTATTTAAACTTGGTGGATACCATTGTTAAGGGAAAATTCGCAAAATTTAAAAAGGAACTGGCCGAAAATAAATTGGCATTGGAAAGCTTCATCGCTACCTTGCCCAATAAATCCAATATAAGGGAAGGACTTTCCAATCTGATGAATGAAAGCCCAGTACCTAAAAATGATATTGAAGTTTTTTTGGACGAGCATTTAAAAGCTGGGGACATTGATGTGAATATCATGACCAAAGTTGATAAGGATAACTTTGCCAAGAGCCAGCAATTGCCTATTGAGTTTAACGATGCTCATGCCTCACTTCGGGGTTTTGCCAATAGTAATCTACATTCTTCAGTAGTGCTCTCGGCAGGAATGAACCCAAGATTATATAGTTATTTTGAAAACTTCAAAGATTTCTTTCCCGATAGGAACAACCGGTTAAAAAAGAAGATTGTTCTAAAGGTCAGTGATTACCGTTCGGCGATTATACAAGGCAAATTTTTGGCAAAAAAGGGACTTTGGGTTTCCGAATATAGAATTGAATCTGGTTTAAACTGTGGAGGACACGCATTTGCCACGGATGGCTACTTACTGGGGCCTATTTTAGAAGAATTTAAAAATAAAAAAGAAGAGCTGGTGCAAGATACGCACCATGTTCTGACTAAAGGGTTGCAGCACAAAGGGCTGGCTGTTCCCGAACACCCCTTAGATTTAAACATCACCGTTCAAGGTGGTGTCGGCACGGCCGACGAACACGAATTTTTACTTGAAAATTACCAAGTGGATTCTGTGGGTTGGGGAACGCCTTTTTTGTTGGTTCCAGAAGCCACATCCGTGGATAAAAATACCAGAAAATTGTTAGCTGAATCCATGGAAGAAGATTTGTATTTAAGTGGTATTTCTCCTTTAGGAGTTCCTTTTAACACTATAAAAGGAACTTCAAATGAGTATCATAAACAAAAGCGTATCCTTAACAATAAAGCGGGGAGTTCTTGCCCAAAAAAATATTTGGCACTGAGCAAAGAATTCGGTCCAGAGGGTATTTGCACGGCTTCAAAAAAGTATCAGGACGCGAAACTACAAGAATTGGAAGCTAAAAGCTCTGAAATCTCTCAAGACAAGTATGAGAATGCCAAAGGCAAAATATATGAAAAGGCCTGCCTTTGTGTAGGCTTGGCCAATGCTTCCTTTTTGGAAAACGATATTAAAATAAAAGGCCAAGAGCAAGGGGTGGTTATTTGTCCAGGACCTAATATGGCTTATTTTGATAAGGAAGTTTCACTTTCCAACATGTTGGAGCATATTTATGGAACCAACTCTGTACTTTCTTCCCTATATCGGCCAAATATGTTTGTCAAAGAGCTGAAAATGTATGTGGATTATTTGAAAAATGAAATAGAATCCATTTCGGAAGAAGTCACGACCAAGCAAACCAAAAAATGGGAGGGTTTTAGAAGTAATTTGTTCAATGGAATTGCCTATTATCAGGAATTGTTCCGGGACTTCATGCATTTTGAAAGCACCAATATACAAAACGAACTTCTATTTTTTAAGGAAGAACTCATGGCAGTTACCATCCCGGTAATGAAGGAGGCATGATTTAAGGAGTAATGAAAACCAGGTAGGCCTTCGGTTGGCTGTGTACACATAAAGTATACCATTGTACCATTCAGAATTTTCAGTCGTAAATGAATTGGTTTATTTAGATGTAGGGCTGAACCTGGAAAGGACAGATAGAGAGAACCACCAAAAATGGATTTTTTGAACCAGTTTAATAGGTATCCAAATAGTTACTGGTATTTCTACTATGTTTACTTTAATCCCGTCGAAGGGGGTATACTATGTCCGGCGTTTCCGGTCTTAGTGGAGTCGGAGACGACCGAGCGTTAAGAGAAGTCTAGCAAATCTTTTTAGTAAAGCGACGTGCTGGTCGCGTTGGCCTTCGAATCCCGAAGGAAGAACAAAAAAAAAGCCACCTTAAGGTGGCTCTTGAAGTGGAGCCGGAGGGATTCGAACCCTCGTCCAAACAAGCAATAACTATGCTTTCTACATGCTTAGTATCTGCTTAGTTTTCGATGCATGCCTGACCAGATACGGCCTAACATACACTTATCTTCTTTAGGTTTTAGAGGTGCCGCCAAAGCGAGCGGACACCCTTGTGTTGACTTTTTTGGTGCTCCTAAACGAATCGCCGTCAACAAGGGCTATTCAGGAACATCTCGCTTCCCTACCTTGTAGGGACGAGGCAAATCCTACTATAATTCAGATTATGCGGCAAGAGCGTAATTATTTTCGCCAATTAAAAGTGTGAAACATGAGATTAACGAGCTGTATCCCAGCGCTCGGCATGCTTACATCGCCATTGGTCTTGCTGTCAAAACCGGTCGGCCCCATAATGAGTTAGGTAAGCTTTGCTTACCGTAAACGAATTATGCCCTGAGTACTTCGTCCATGCTCAGCATAAACTGCGCCGAAGGGTCTAAACGCTTTCTCACTTTTTTATCAAAGAACTTGACTGCACTGAGTACTTCGACTATGCTCTCTATGAACTCTGTCGAAGTGTGGGCGTTACCAAAAAGTCGCTTCGCAACATTTCGGTCGGGCTATCGGCCGTACAAGCCTGCTTGCCGCAGGCAGGGTACTTGCCTCTATCCCTAACGCGGTCGGCAAAGGTAACGCATATCCATCAAACAATAAAAAGTTTGCTTACCCTGCCTTTTCCTCTTATTTTGGTCAACAATTATACCAAAATGTTATATGAAGTTCGGAATCATCAGGGAACGTAAAAATCCACCAGACCGCAGGGTAGTGCTATCCCCAGAAGAATGTCAAAATGTCTTGTCCAAATTCCCAAAGGCCGATATTTTGGTCGAATCCTCACCAATTCGAGTGTTTTCAGACCAAGAATATACCGATAAAGGCCTGTCAGTGGTCAATGACATGGAAGTTTGCGAAGTGCTACTTGGCGTAAAGGAAGTTCCCATTGATGCGTTGATTCCCAATAAAAAATATTTCTTTTTTTCCCATACCATAAAAAAGCAACCTTACAATAGGGAACTGCTCCGAGCCATATTGGACAAAAACATCGAGTTGTACGATCATGAGGTCATAACCAACGCCAAAGGGGCTAGGCTGGTAGCCTTTGGACGTTATGCAGGAATCGTTGGAACCTACAATGGATTTAGGACCTACGGGTTAAAATATAACTTGTACCAATTGCCCAAAGCCGAGTCTCTTCTGGATCAGAAGGCCCTGATCACCGAGCTTAAAAAAATAAAACTGCCCAACATCAAAATATTGCTTACCGGCAAAGGTAGAGTGGGCAATGGGGCAAAGGAAATCTTGGATGGTATGGGTTTAAAAAAAGTAAGTGTCTCCGAATACCTGAGCGACACCTTCAAAGAGCCAGTATATTGCCAGATAGATGCATCTGATTATAACAAGCGTAAGGATGGTGTCCGTGGCAACAAATTGGATTTTTTTAAGAACCCTGGGGAATACAAATCAAATTTTTTCCGATTTGCCGAAGTGACAGATTTTTATATTGCAGGACATTTTTATGGTGACGGCGCACCATACCTGTATACCCGGGAAGATGCCAAACAGCCTCGGTTCAAAATAAAAGTAGTGGCCGATATCAGTTGTGATATTGATGGTCCGGTGGCATCCACCATACGTCCGTCTACCATTGCGGACCCCATTTATGGCTATGATCCGCATTCTGAAACGGAGACCGATTTTATGTCGGAAAATGCCATTGCCGTAATGGCCGTGGATAACTTGCCCTGTGAATTGCCCAGGGATGCCAGTGTTGGTTTTGGCGAAGCATTCTCTAAGTATGTAATCCCCTCGTTTTTCAATAACGACAAAGACGGAGTTCTTGAAAGGGCCCGTATGACCCAAAATGGGAAGCTGACCGAACGTTATGCATACCTACAAGATTACGTGGACGGTAAAGAATAACGCTTCGTCCAAAAAACATGGTTATAGGTTGACTGAGGACTGTTTTTTAGTATATTGTGTGTCCTAATTTCCATAAGCCAGTGAAATTCAATTGGGTGTTTTCTGGAGATGACAATCCAGCAATGCAAAGGACTTGTATTGATTTAGAGTACAGCCTCAGACCAAGAATTATGCGATTCCTGTTGTCTAGACTGGATGTCGATACCGACTTTTCCAGCTTTCATTTCAATGTGGATGTGGACAATAAACGGGTTTCTATATCGGATAGAACTCCAAAGGAGTATGCTAATCAAATTCTGTCTGGTTTTGATCAGGCTATAAATGGCTCATCATTTTCTTCCCTGGCTTAAAGTTATTTAGAACTTAATCGGCATAAATCACAATTAATAAACTTTTAAGGGTTGCCAAAGACGCAAAATGTAAATTCCTGATTAATTTTGTCAGCTTAAATTATAACTACGTTGCACAAAGATTTGATCATAGCGGCACTTTGGAGTATATCGCCTTTTGGAGAGGCCAAGGTCGGTATTCCCTACGGGATGTACCAAGGGGTTAATGAGTACGTTGTATTTATTGTGTGTTTTTTGGCCAATGTAATGGTATTTCCTTTAATGATGTTCTTTTTGGAATACATCAACCGTCATTTGATCAAATGGCGTTTTTATAAAAAGTCCGCTGTCTTCGTAGGTCAAAGAGCCAAAAAGGGTTCGGGAAACAAAATACAGCGTTTCGGATTCTTGGGGATTGTATTGTTTGTTATGATTCCCCTGCCAGGTACAGGGGTTTATGCCGGTAGCATAGCAGCATACCTATTCAAAATGAAAAAGCGCGAAGCTTTTGCGGCAAATACGATCGGCATCTTTTTCTCCTCTGTAATTATTTGGGTGGCCACCTTAATGTCCATGGAAGGCATTTAAGACAATAGTTTTTTCGATTTTGACCATTCTTAAGGTTGGATTTATTTATTTTGTCTCCAACTTAAATCACTAACCTTAAACAAAGCTTATGGCATCAGGTTTTTTTGCTGTTTTAGATGATATTTCCGCACTTATGGATGATGTGGCAACGATGAGCAAGGTCGCCACAAAAAAAACAGCAGGTATTTTGGGGGATGACTTGGCGGTGAATGCCGAAAAGGCAACGGGATTTTTATCCAGCCGGGAAATTCCCGTACTATGGGCCATTACCAAAGGTTCATTCTTGAACAAGCTGATTATTCTGCCCATAGCATTTTTGTTGAGTGCCTATCTGCCCGTTGCTATTACTGTTATTTTGATTTTAGGTGGTGTCTATCTGGCTTACGAAGGAGCAGAAAAAGTATACGAGTACATTTTTCATAGAGGAGAGGAAGCCCATGACGCCCCCCCCACCGAAATACCCAAAGAAGATTTGCCGGAGCTTGAGAAACAAAAAATAAAACAGGCCATCATAACCGATTTTATCCTCTCCATTGAGATTGTGATCATCGCTCTGAGTACCGTGGTCAATGAACCATTGACCATTCGTATTGCCACTGTGTCCGTTGTAGCGTTATTGGCCACTGTTGGGGTTTATGGTATTGTTGCTTTAATTGTTCGTATGGACGATTACGGTTACAAGCTCATTAACCTGAACGAACAAACGGATAGCTTCTCAGATAAGGTGGGCAAAGTTTTGGTGAATGCGCTTCCAAAAATCATTAAGGGCTTGTCAATTGTTGGAACCTTGGCCCTATTGTTGGTTTCAGGGGGTATTTTTACCCATAATATTGAATTTTTCCATCATTTGTTCCCAAGCCTGCCCTCCTTGTTAAAGGACTTTATTTTTGGGCTGGTCATCGGATTTGTTGCGCTTCTAATATTGAAGTTGGTGAAAAAGCTGTTCAAAAGTAAGTCGTAAGCAAGTCTTTTTTATGAATCCAGCAGAAGAGTATATCATCAACCAGAAAGAACCCTTCAGAAGCATTTTGTTGCACCTAAAAGCGGTGATCGAGTCTGTTGTTCCTGATGTTGATATGAAATATAAATGGAGCATCCCATGCTTTTATGCGGGCAAACAGCCCATCTGCTATTTAAATGTGTCCCAAAAAAAGAGGTATGTGGACATTGCCTTTTGGAATTCGGCCCATCTCACATTGCATTTGGATAAAATGGTCAATGAAAACCGAAAGGTGGTTAAATCGCTTCGCTATTTTTCGCTGGAAGAAATCGACCAAGAGGTGTTGGTGGAAGTTTTACAGGAATGCTATTCGCTTAAACATAAAGGATTTTACAAAAAGTAGATTTAGGAAGGTGCGAGTTCTTTTTTAGAGGTGTTCAGTTTAAAGAAAGCTATCCAGAGCGATACAATTCCCAATATCAACCAGAGCAAATCCACCAAAAGAATGTGCTGGTATCCATTTTGATAGGCTACCCAAATCCAATTGCCGGACGCAATCCCGTTCGCAATCGGAACCAACAATCCCAAAATACCACCAGAGATCAATGTCCATTTATTGGTAAAGGCAATATTCTTTTTAAGGATAAAGAAAACAGATGCAGCTAACCAAACAAGAAAATAGGTTTGGTACAAAAAGGTACGGTTGACTTCTGTTGCAAACTTTACAAGAATAAACTCTAAGGCGGTAACAGGAAGCAGGGTAAGGCAGATGGCCATGTACCAATTGGCTACTTGTGCGTTAAATTTTCTACGCTTTTCTGGGATATTCTTTTTATCACGAGCTACAAGCCAGATCATGATCCCGGATAGGATAACAAAACAGGAGACCAGTCCAAGAATAAAGGATATCAAACGAAGTCCTACGCCCGCATAATCACCAAAGTGAAGACGGAACATCATATTTTTAACACCATCCAAATATGAATTGTTCTTGGCAGGAACTTTTTCTTCTACAATGGAGCCATCTCCCATATTGTAGATTCGGTATCCAAGGCCATTTAATTTAGTTTCGTAACCAAGGTATCCACTGATCGCGGCATGCATATTTTTGTCCCCGTAATTAAAGATATGGGTTTCGGTCATTCTAAAATCGGGCCACTCCTCCTTCATTTCATCCACCAGTTGATCAAGATGGATCTCTTTGGTCAGTTTCTCGTTCTGAAATTCATATACAGGATGATTGTACTCCAGGTCTTCAAATAGTTTGTTTTGGTCCCCATCGTACATTCCCATCACCACAGGAAGAATCAAAATGCCTTTCAACAAAAAGAAGGCTCCGGTAACGGCATACACAAATTGAAATGGGAAACCGATTACCCCTAAAGCAGTATGGGCATCCGTCCAGATAGTTTTGATCTTGGCCCACGGCCTGAAGGTGTAAAAGTTTGAGACAATCTTGTTCCAATGCACCAAGATTCCCGTGATAATGGCAAATAAGAAGAAGAAGGCAACCAATCCCGATAAATATCTGCCGTAGGGATATGGGATTTGGTCCAAAAAGTGAAGGCGGTACAAAAACTCGCCCAAATGGTAATTGCCCTCGTAGCTTCCTTTGGTCTTGTCCACCGTATCCAAATAAAAAAAGACGCGGGCTTTGTCTTTTTCAGCAGCTAGAGAGTCTTGAGAAGCCCCAATGCTTACGGAAATATTTCTTTCATTATAATAGTGGCGCAGCTCCACATCACGACCATAAAGATTGTGTTCTTTGGAGAGTTCGTCAAGATATTGGTCCACGCTTCCGGATATTGCATCTTCCTGGGTCACGGTATGCCCGCGTTGCCAATTGGTAATCTCATCCCTGAAGAAGGAGAACGAACCTGTAAAGAAAATAACGTAAAGTGCAACGCTGATTACGATACCGCTTACGGTATGCGTGTGGAACAATATATTGTAGATGCGGTTTCCCATGGTTTAAACAAGTGGGTTGGTTTGGTTTCCAAAATAAAAGATCACAAAGAGCACAAGGCTTGCCAAAAGATAGATGCCCCAGATTTTCCAGCCATTTTTGCCCAAAAAAGCTACAACCATTAAAATGGCCCATAGAATAAAAGCGGAAAAGGTACTGGTGATGATTACGGTAACATGGTCGAACCAACTGGCCAAGGCCATATGGAACATTACCGCAACGATCAAACCACCCAAAATAGCAGCAGATATCTTGGCAAAACGTTGCGAGGTCGATGGGGTCAGGTATTTTTTGTTGGCGGGCATAGTTTAAAACAGAAGAACTTCAAAAATAAATGAACAGGTAAAAATCAATAGTAAAAAAGTATAGTTCAGCAATCGCAAGGGAGCCAAGAGTATAACTAAACTGGCAATCGTCATTAAAATGATAAAAAAGGTAAATGTTCCTGCACCTATGCCCCAATAAAAGCAACTCAGCCCCAATGATAAGATCATTAAGGCCAAGCCAATGCACTTGGATGCTCTTCCGTGTTCTCCAATCGACTTTTCAAAGCCCAGATTCCCAACGGCCGACATTTTTTTTGATGTACTGTACAGCAGGTAAAAGGAAATCAAGGTTAGAAGGGAAATTCCCGTGAGCATTGTTATTGTTTTATACAGTAGGTGGCACAATGCCAGATAAACTCATACTCTTCGCCATTGTAGGTGCCTGGAATCTCTTCTTTGGTCGTGGTCTCCACAATGTATTTTGTATCCCATGGCAAGGCAAAGGAAACTTCACCGTTATCATCGGTGTACAATGTTTTCGACCACAGGTCCGCAACATATACTTTAAGTTCGTTTTTGGGTATAGGCTCTCCTTTGTACAAAACTTGGAGTTTGATTTCCTTCCCGTCATTTTCCAATTGTTTTACCACTATTCCTTCTGGATTTTCCGCTTTGGTGTCTCCATTTGTCCCTACTTGAACCTTTGCAGTGGAATGATAGTGCGTCTTGAAAATTCCAAAGTCGTATTGAGTATAATCGATTACATCGATTTCATTGTTGTTCAAGGCAATGGTATAAACACCGTTTTGTGATGGCGTGAAACTGGCCAAGTAATGGTCTTCCTTTGGCTCTGTCTTAAGTTCAGTCTTTGAACCATCGGGACTGATTACCCAAAGGGTAAATTTAGAAACTGCGGGAAAGGCTTCACCTTCTACTTTTTCAATGACGCCGTAAGTGTACTCACCATAGTGTACACGTACTTCTTGGGATTGACCAAGTTTTCCGTTGGTATTGGTCTCGATCCATAGGTAGTGTGCCTGGGCCGTAAGGGTCCCTAAGAGGCAGGTTAAAAAAAGAATGAATTTTGTTTTCATGATCATTTACATTTAAAGGCCCATGATGTTCCATGGGCCCTGATTAAATTGTTTCGGTTTAAAAACTATAAGCAACGGTAAGTCTTCCATTGATGCCTGGTTCTGATTGCCAATATAGGTAGGAACCATAGTTGGCACCGGAATAAAGATATTCGTCCAAAATATTGTTGATGTTCAGCTGAACCCTGAAATTGCTGTTTCTCCATGATAGGGCACCATCCATTCTAAAATAGTCTGGAAGGTCGGACTGATTGTCAGCGGCCCATGCCCAAGTAGATCGGTCTACTTGGTATTGGTAGCCTAAAGAAACACCGAATCCGTTCAACGATGATGTCTGGGCGAAGTTATAATTTAACCACCCGTTGGTTACATGTTTGGCATGGCCGGCCACTCTGGTGCCTACAATATCCGGGTTGGGATCTTCGGTTACCTCTACCTTGGTGTTGGCATAGTTCAAGATTACATTTAACTCTGGGGTAATTTCACCTTGAAGGTCGAATTCTATACCCTTTGATTGTACTTCGCCCAAATACATGGAGAAGTTAGGATTGGATGGATCTGTGGTCAAAATATTCTCCTTCGTTATTTGGTAAACCCCTAAAGAAGTTCTTAACCGTCCATCAAAAAAGCTCTTTTTAATACCACCTTCTATATCGTTGGCATCCACAGGGTCGTTCAAAGGTTCCATATCAACACTCATTCCTGCTTGTGGCAAAAAAGATTGGTCGTAGAGTCCGTAAACGGTCAAATCGGGCAAAATATCAACGCTCAAACCAACACGTGGTGTTAATACGTCATCGTTTTCCGTTTTTCCTTGAGTATACAAGTTGGTATACCGTCCGGCCAAGGTCAATCGAATTTTATCATCCAAGAAACCAATCTCATCTTGCAGGTAGTATCCTCTTAACGTATTTGCACTATATGGAGCACCTCCGTTTCTGTATTGAACATTTACGGAACGGTCAAACTCTGGAATAGTAACACCATATTGGGGATTGTAAATATTAAAGGGTGTTGCAGTATCTACAGGAAGTGTAACCGAAAAGTCGGCCCAATAGGATTTTTCACTAAAGTCGAAACCTCCCAATATTTTATGTGAGACAGCTCCTGTATTGAAGGCACCGTTGATATATAACTGAGCATATTTACCTACGGATAGTGCATCCCACTGGGATATGGTCCTAACAACATCTCCAGTGTCGATATCAAGGCCTGCTATCCAGGCAGAATTTCCAATTTGATCATATCTTAAATATGCCATTTGACCTTCAACGCTCCAATTATCTGAAAATTCGTGTTTGGCGTTCAAAAAGAAAGTAACTTCTTGAATGTCGGTTTTTGGATAATTGGTGTCAACAAAGTTGAAATCACGGGGCAGGCTCGCGTATCCATCTTCCACAGGCGCAAAAATATAGGCGGATCCCAGGAAGGATTCGGCATCCTGCAAGTTCATTTCAGCAGTAATTGAGGTTTTGTCGCTAAACTTATAGGTTAGGGCAGGAGCAATGCCAAATCTATCGGTTTGCTCATTTCCTCTATGGCTGTCCGTAGTTTGGTACATGGCGTTGAAGCGATAAAGTAACTTTCCATTTTCGGAGGCTTTGCCACCCACATCAACAGTACCACGATAAAAGTCAAAGCTACCTGCTGTAAAAGATGCGTTGGCAACAAACTCTTCTGTAGGTTTTTTGGTAACTACATTATAAAAACCACCGGGCTCACCTGCGGACATCATAAATCCGGCCGGGCCTTTTACAAACTCAATGCGTTCCACCGTGTTCATGTCTTCGGCCAATGGTCCCCAGCTGTCTTGGACGTTTACTCCGTTCCTGAAAGCTGGTAAACGGAACCCACGCATGTTGATCCGGGCAAATTGTCCCCAATGTTCCAACATGGTAACACCACTCACATTTCGGGTAAGTCCGTCCATTATGGTGGTTACTTGCTGATCTTTTAAGAGCTCGTCGCTGATGACCTGCACATTTTGTGGCAGTTTCACCAATTCGGTTTTTAGCCGAAGCGAAGTTGAAGGCTCCCTTTCCAGGTATTTGTTTTGATGTCCCTCAACAATAACTTCGTTGAGCTGTTCTTGTTTCTCCACCATTTTAACCGTTGGAACTTGTGTGGTTTGTCCAGCATTGATCGTGATGGTCTTAGTTTGCATTCCATAACCTACCATAGAAAAGGTGAGCGTGTAGGCGCCAGGAGCAAGATTTTCAATTTTGTAAGAACCCGAACTATCGGATGTAGCGCCCAAACTTGTGTTGGACAGCATAATGTTTACATCTGATAAGGCGTTGTTTCTTTGATCTGTCACTTTTCCTTCCAAACTTCCTGTTTGGGCTTGCGAAAAAGAGAAGACAGCTAGGCTGAGGATGAATAATATATTTTTCATTAGTTATTTGTAATTGGTCTAAATAAATTTCGAATGCAAATGTATGTTCCAACATTTAATCAGACAAAAAATATTTAGACTAATTATAAATAAACTTAAAAATTAAATGTAATAACTTTAAAATCAGCGTGTTGATTTTGTTAAAATTGTAGTCTGGAAAGAATTTACAGTGAATTGATAGTTTTTCTAATTGCAGTCAAATCCGTCAAAAGTTTTTCCAATAAACTTAAATCCAGCATATTGGCGCCATCACTTTTGGCATTTGCAGGATCAAAATGGGTTTCCATAAAAAGTCCATCTACACCAGCTGCGATTCCCGCTCGGGACATTGTTCCTATCAGCGCGGGTCTTCCGCCGGTAACTCCAGAGGATTGGTTGGGCTGTTGAAGGGAGTGTGTAACATCCAGTACAACAGGGGCATATTGCTTCATGGTAGGAATCCCACGGAAATCTACGATCATGTCTTGGTATCCGAACATGGTTCCACGATCGGTGATAATGGCCTGCTCATTTCCGGTTTCCGTTACCTTGGTAACGGCATGCTTCATGCTTTCAGGGCTCATAAATTGCCCTTTCTTCAAGTTGACGACCTTGCCTGTTTCTGCGGCAGCTACGACCAAATCGGTCTGCCTGACCAAAAAGGCAGGAATCTGAAGAACGTCCACATATTCAGCAGCCATGGCGGCATCGGAAATTTCATGAATGTCGGTTACGGTAGGAACACCAAAAGTCTCTGAAACTTTTCGAAGGATTTTTAAGGCTTTTTCATCACCAATTCCGGTGAAGGAATCCATACGGCTCCGGTTCGCTTTTTTAAAACTACCCTTGAAAATATAAGGAATGTTAAGCTTATCGGTAATGGCAACAGCCTTTTCTGCGATGCGCATGGCCATCTCCTCGCCTTCAATGGCGCAAGGGCCTGCCAATAAGAAAAAATTATCGCTGTCCGTGTGTTTTATCTGTGGGATTTTGGTGATGTCCATTTCTTAAAGTTTGCACAAATATAATATTAAACCATGGTATCCTTTTTAGATTTATCGATACAAACCATCGACCATGAAAAATAAATATGTTCTTATTTTACTCTGTTTTGTTTCAGCTTTCACATACGCTCAATGGCAAGAGCGGGGAGGAACTTTTGATTTGGCCCATTTGGAGCGACATCAATTTAAATTGAATTTATTGAGCCCAGGATTTACATATGAGCTTGGAATTTTTAAAAATCAAAGTATTTCTACAAACTTGGGTTTGGCCACCGCCACTTATGAAGAGGGCTATGTATTCGGTTTGGCAATGAACAACCGTTACCGGTATTATCATAATTTTGATAGAAGGGAAAGACTGGACAAGAACACCTCTGGTAACTCTGGGAATTATATCGCCGCCGCCCAAGCTATCTTTTTTTCACAACTACGAGTTGCGACCGATGTGGAAGGCCCGGATGATTTTAACTTGGGGTTTTACGGAATGGTCTATGGCATTCAACGCACGTATGAAAAAGGTTTCAATTTTAATGTGGAAGTTGGGGCAGGATACTATCGCGGAGATGGCGTACCCAATGGTTATGGGCCCTTGATTAATTTTACCTTTGGATGGGTAGCCACCAAACGAAAGAAAAAAGACCCGTACCTTGATTAAATAAAGAGGTCAGAGCATACTATTTTGATAAAGTTGGGGTTATAGTACTACCAAATTAACCTACATGCGTCGCTTACTACTTTTGGCATTCCTGTCCACAGGATTTTTTGTACATGCTCAATACGGCACCAATTGCGAGGTCCGTCAGTTTAAGCTCAATGCCATCAATCCGGGTATCGAGTACGAAATGGCTTTGGGCGTGAACAGTACGCTGGATATTCGCGTAGCATATCAGGTCGCTCTGGAACCAGCTAGTTCCCAACCTTTGGAAGATTTTGATTTTTTTCCTGCCATTACCATTCAAAACCGATATTACCACAACTTGAACAGTCGGGAAAGACGCAGAAGGTCTATTTTTGGAAATTCCGGTAATTACGTAGCACCTTCCGTAGCTGTTTTTTCTCCCGGAGACCGTGTGGTCGAGGGGCAACTGGTAGATGGTATTCACGGTTATGGTGGTCTGGTTTATGGCATTCAACGCAGTTTTGATTCAGGCTTCAGCTTCTCTATTGATGCCGGTGCCGGCTATTATGTGGGACCGTTCAAAGGCACCATCCAACCCGTGGTAAACTTGAGTATTGGATGGATTATCAGCGAAAAGCGCTGGTGTGTTGGTCTGTGATCATTTTTCTGGTACAATATTTGAGCCTTCTTGAGGAAATTCAAACTAACCATTTATGAAAACTATTTCCTCATTACTTTTATTTTTATCCATTGGAGTTGTTGGAATTGCACAATCTGTGAAGAACGTTGAAGACTATCAACTCACCTTAAATGTACTACTTCCCGGCATCATCTATGAAAAGGGACTTTCCCAAAATTCAACTATAACGGCAGAGGCTACCATGGGTTTTGGGTACAGGGAATCCGACTTTGTGGAAAGTGGATTTGGGATATACCCTATTGGAAGGCTACAGTACCGATACTACTATAATTTTGACCGACGACTGGCAAAAGGAAAAAACATTACAGGCAATACGGGTAACTATATTGCTCCCACAATCGCCATTCAAGGAGGTAAGGCAATAATTGGGGATTTGGATTATGTTTCTGATTATTTTGGGGGTATCGGCGCCGTTTATGGTCTCCAACGGACGAGCCAAAAAGGATTGCAATTTCGATTCGAGGTTGGGCCCGGTTATTTCTTTGATGAATTTGAAAGTAACTTCGGTATTTTTCTTGCCTTGAAGCTCGGGTGGGTGGTCGGTAGAAAGTGAAATAATGGAACTTCCACAAAATCAATAAGATAAAAATAACATTAAGGTGTGTTGCACAAGAAAAAATAGCAGTATCTTTGCGGGCTTAAAATTTAGGTTATGTCCAAAATCAAAAACATTGCAATCATTGCACACGTAGACCACGGTAAAACTACCTTGGTTGATAAAATTATGTACCATTGCCAGTTGTTCCGAGAAAATGAGAACAAGGGCGACCTGATATTGGATAACAACGACCTGGAAAGGGAGCGTGGAATCACCATTGTTTCCAAAAACGTTTCCGTTGTTTACAAAGACACAAAAATCAATATTATAGATACCCCTGGTCACGCCGATTTTGGTGGTGAGGTAGAGCGTGTTCTGAACATGGCAGATGGGGTTTTGTTGTTGGTGGACGCCTTTGAGGGGCCCATGCCACAGACCCGTTTTGTACTTCAAAAGGCAATCGACCTTGGTTTGAAACCTTGCGTGGTCATCAACAAAGTTGATAAGGAAAACTGTACTCCGGAAGAAGTGCACGAGAAAGTTTTTGACTTGATGTTCGAATTGGGTGCCGAAGAATGGCAGCTGGATTTCCCGACCGTTTATGGTTCTGCAAAGAACAACTGGATGGGCGAGGATTGGAAAGTACAGACAGAGAACATTGAGCCGCTATTGGATATGGTAATCGAACATGTTCCAGAGTTCAAACCTCAAGAAGGTACTACTCAAATGTTGATCACTTCTTTGGATTACTCGTCATTTACCGGGCGAATCGCCATCGGAAGATTGCAACGTGGTAAACTTCGTGAAGGGCAACAGGTTTCTTTGGTGAAAAGAGACGGTTCTATCGTAAAAACAAGAATTAAGGAACTTTACACTTTTGAAGGTTTGGGCCGTTTGAGAGTGGAAGAAGTGGTTGCTGGGGATATTTGTGCCATTGTTGGTATGGAAGGATTCGAGATTGGCGATACCGTTGCCGACATCGAAAACCCAGAAAAATTGAAGACCATTGCTATTGATGAGCCTACCATGAGTATGCTTTTCACGATCAACGATAGTCCGTTTTTTGGTAAAGATGGAAAGTTTGTTACTTCCCGTCACATCAAGGAGCGTTTGGAAAAAGAATTGGAGAAAAACTTGGCGCTTCGTGTACAACAAACCGATAGTGCAGATAAATTCTTGGTCTATGGCCGTGGGGTATTGCACCTTTCTGTTTTGATCGAAACCATGCGTAGAGAAGGTTACGAGCTTCAAATTGGTCAGCCACAGGTTATCATTAAGGAGATTGATGGAGTTAAATGTGAGCCGGTGGAACACTTGACCATTGACTTGCCAGAAGAAGTTTCTGGAAAAGCGGTTGAGATGGTGTCCATCCGAAAAGGAGAGATGACCAGTATGGAAGCAAGAGGTTCCCGAATGGTCTGTGAATTCATTATTCCATCCAGAGGAATCATCGGTCTTAGAAACCAATTGTTGACGGCTACCGCAGGTGAGGCCATTATGGCGCATAGGTTTTTTGAATATCAACCATTGAAAGGGGATATCGCCCAGCGATTGAACGGTTCTTTGGTTTCCATGGAAAACGGAACAGCGATCCCTTATTCCATCGATAAACTTCAGGAAAGAGGTAAGTTCTTTATTGACCCGGGAGAGGATATCTATGAAGGGCAGGTAATCGGTGAAAACTCCCGTCAGGATGATATGACAGTGAACGTGACCAAGACCAAAAAACTATCTAACGTTCGTTCTTCGGGAGCTGATGACAAGGCAAAGATTGTTCCTGCTATCAAATTCTCTCTGGAAGAAGCATTGGAGTACATTCAAAAGGATGAATACGTAGAGGTGACCCCAAACCACTTGAGACTTAGGAAAATATACCTGAAAGAAGTGGATAGAAAAAGAAACAAGGTAGTTTAAGATAATTCAATTTGACATTTGAATAAAGCGGATGGAGTGATACACTTCATTCGCTTTTCTTTTTAAAACAAGCGAAGAGGCCCAAGTTCTTTGATCTTAAAATTTACTGTAAATGTCCGTGGTGCTGTTCTCGCAAACACGCTACGGCAGCTCCAATGATACCTGCATGGTTCATTAATTCAGCCTTGATCACCTCAGTCTCAATATCGATATGATGACTGAATTCCTCCCAATTTTTTGAGGTTCCCCCGCCAACAATGATAAGGTCCGGGCAAACGATAAGCTCTACCAGTTTTAGGAATTTATTGAAGCGTTTGCCCCACTTTTTAAAACTGAGCTCTTCTCGTTCTTTTGCCGAAGCGGCCGCCCATTTTTCAATCTTTTTGTGCTTTTTGTATGGAATCTGGCCCAGCTCAAAATTTGGGATGAGCACACCGTTATAGAAGGCACCACTACCTAGTCCTGTTCCGATGGTAATCATTATTACAAGACCATTTTTACCTTTTCCAATACCATAGTTCATTGAGGCATAGCCAGCGGCATCTGCATCGTTGAGTACGGTAAATTCATGCCCGGTATATTCGGTGAATAATTCATCGATATTAACACCGACCCAACTTGGATGAAGATTTCCTGGCGATTTGCAAACCCCGTTTTTTACTATGGATGGGAATCCACAGCCCACAGGCCCTTCATAATTGAAGTGTTCCACGATTTCGGCCACCACTTTGGCCATATCTTTGGGCTTTTTTGATTTTGGGGTTGGGATTCGGAAGCGTTCTGTCAACATCTCTCCAGTTTCGGCGTTTACTAGGGCACCTTTCATGCCCGACCCGCCAATATCAATACCAAGAATTTCCATAGAAAGGAATCAATGTTAGTTTGAACAAAGTAACAAAAACTTTTGATGACCGAATAATTTCAATGGAAATCAATCCACTAGAAAGGTGTTTTGGGTGTTATATCGCTTTTTGTATTACCTCGAACACTTTGCTGCCATCACATTTTAGGGTTTTATGCGGATATTTTAAGATTAATGCATAATCATGTGTCGCCATAATAATGGTGCGCCCATTTTGGTTAATGTCCTGCAATACTTTCATCACCTCAACACTTGTCTGCGGGTCCAAATTCCCTGTCGGCTCGTCGGCCAAAATAAGTTCAGGGTCATTCAGTAGGGCCCTTGCAATGGCAATACGCTGTTGTTCGCCACCAGATAGTTCGTGGGGAAACTTAAAACCTTTGGTTTTCATACCGACTTTGTCCAACACCTCTTCGATTTTATCATCCATTTTCTTGGGGTCGGTCCAACCGGTTGCCTTGAGTACGAACCTAAGGTTGTTATTGACATTTCTGTCCGGTAGCAATTTAAAGTCCTGAAAAACGATGCCCAACTTTCTTCGCAAAAAGGGTATGTCCTTTTCTTTCATCGTTTTTAGGTCAAAGTCCACTACCTGTCCAGCACCTTGCTTTAATGGAAGGTCGGCATACAGAGTTTTCATAAAACTACTTTTTCCACTACCTGTTTTGCCGATTACATAGACGAATTCCCCTTTTTTGACCTCAAGGTCAATATCGTTGAGAACCATGTTCTCATCCTGGAATACGGCGACGTCTTGTAATTTTACTACGGTATCGGACATAATTTTAATTCAACAGCTTACACAAAAGTATTTGAAAATATGCTAAGCGACATCAAAATAAAAGGTTAATCCCAAATTTATTTTGAAACTTCCATGGATTCATTTTTCCAGATTCTTGTATTCAGGTTTAAATCTTCCACAATACCAATGGCTGTATAAATATCTTCATGAACTTTTTCAAAAACATCCGATTTTAATAAACTCTCTTTTTTGTTTAGGCAAAGGAAACCATATGGATGCTGTATGCCCAAATACAATTTGTTTTTGTTGAATGAGAGCATGATGGGTTTATCGATCTTTCTTTTTAAACGGGTTATTCTTTCCATTAGAGAAGTGGATAGGATATACCGTGCCTCGACCTGATCGGTACTGTATACCATAAAATCATTTTCAAACTCAGTATCTTCTAGCTTTACCAGTTCACCTCTTGCAGCATTCAAATTTTGTAGGTTTTTAGCAAGATATCCCACTCTTTTTTCCATGGCATCGGGCAAAACAATGGTATGTCCATTGAACTTTTTATTAAAATCGACCACGGCAAACATTCCAACGAAACTACTTCCCATATTCTCGTTAGAATGGTGTTTGGAAAACCAAGGTCTGATATAGTTATAGACGAAGTTGAGGTAGGGGAACAAAGGAATGTACATTAAAAAGGAACTATAGACCCCTTGGTTGATGATATTGACATCGCCCATGGCAATCTGGGTGTCGCCCACCCTTCCGGATAAAGTTCCAAAGTGAAGATTATAACTGCTCTGTTTATTCTTTTTCACTTGTGCGTAGGAAGGGAGTAGTTTACTTTCTTCAATTAGTTTGGGAGAAATCTGTTTTTTGAAGTCAAATTTGAATTCGGGTACCATTTTATGCAAGGCCTTCTTCAATATTTCTCTTTCAATCGCCTTGTACTTGCTTTTGGTGGTGTAAGAGGCAACCATCGTAATGAAAAAAGGCACCCAATACAATGTCGCTATTAGTTGAAAAGGGTTCCATGAGCTCCCTTGGGTAACATTGGCAATCCATTTAGTGAAACCGGCATTGTTGAAGTAGGTGACCATGGGCAAAAGCAAAAAACCAAAAATCATTAGTGACATTAAAACTGAAAATATCTTTTGATAAAAAAGATGTTTCCTTCGGATGTGTTCGGCTTTTTTTAGGAGCGGATACACCTCGTCCCTGATTTTGTTTAAATCGACCATTCGTGGTTAGTTGAATGAAATTTTTGGAACACTTCTTTCCTCTTCCTTAATGGTGAACAAGGGTCTTTTGGAGTAGCGCATCAATTTGCCCATGATGTTGGAAGGAAACATTTCAATGGCATTGTTGAACGAATTTACAGCGGCATTGTACGCCCTTCGGGCAGCTGACAGTTGTTCTTCGACTTCGTTTAGGCTGGATTGCAGCAAAAGAAAGTTTTGGTTCGCTTTTAGATCGGGGTAGGCTTCGGCACGAACTTGCAATTTCCCCAACATAATCCCCAGTTGGCTTTCCAATTGAAACCGTTCTTCGGGTTGGATATCCTTTGACAATATTTTTTCCCTTAGCTGGGTAAGCTCCATCAAGGTTTCCCGTTCGTGCTGTATGGCGCCTTTAACAGTATTAATAAGTTGCGGAATTAGGTCGGTTCTCTTTTTTAGCATTACATCGATGCTGCTATAAGATTCTTCAACCTTGTTTTTTTTGCTGATTAAGTTATTGTACAGGAAAATGCAGAACAATATGGTCAGAATCAGAATAATTGTAAAATAGGTCATCTCAACATTAAATAAATTTAGACAATGGGACAAACCTTAAGGCAGTCCATTTTTTGTAATTGCAAAGCCAAAAACGACTTTATATGTTGAGGTTTGGAAATATTGCTATTGAAGGGGTTTTCAATAAAGGACTTAAAAATACTATTTAGTACCGATAAATCAAGTTCAGGTTCGTAAATTTCGGTAAATGACAGATTAAAATATACTTTGGCCTTAAATTTGACGTTATGTGTAAAGTCAATCGAGAAGAGCGTAGAACACTATGAATCGAAAAAACCTCCTTTTAATTCCCATTTTTATGGGAACTTTTTTTGTGCCGTCCGCGCAGGAAACCAAGATATTTACCCACGAAAACAAAGCCTATCAAGATGCCTTGGCGCTCTACAATAATGAGCAGTACCAAGCAGCACAGAACATTTTTGAGTCTGTGAAGGCCACTACCAAAGATGATGAAACCGAAGCCAATAGTGCTTATTACGCGGCCAATGCTGCGATTCGGTTGAACCAGCGCGGAGCGGATAAGATGATGGAAGATTTTGTGGAGCGATATCCTACATCAACAAAGCGAAACTCCGCATTTTTGGATGTGGCCGACTACTATTTTGAGACCGGGAAATATCCATATGCCTTAAAATGGTACAAAAAAGTAGATGAGAGCTCAATGCCCTACTCGGAGCGCGACCGTTTTAACTTTAATAACGGCTACGCTTTGTACGCATCCAAGCGTCCACAAGAGGCTGAACGCTATCTGAACAAGGTCACCACCTCCCAGAAATACGGCTCACAGGCCAAATATTATTTGGGATATATTGCCTATGAGCAGGACGATTACAATTCTGCAAGTGCTCGGTTCGACCAAATCCGCGATCCAGAGCTGCTCGATGAAAAGTTGACGTATTATCAAGCTGACCTCAATTTTAAGCTGGGTAAGTTCCAAGAGGCCATTGAACTGGCCAAAAAGCAATTGCCAAAATCAAATAGAGAGGAAATTTCCGAACTCAACAAAATTATTGGGGAGAGTTATTTCAACTTGGAAGAATATGCCGAAGCCATTCCTTATTTGGAAGCATACAGGGGCAAACGTGGAAAATGGAACAACACCGATTATTACCTCTTGGGCTACAGCCATTATAAATTGGGCAACTACGAACAGGCCATTCAACAGTTCAATAAAATTATTGGGGGAAGCAATGCCGTTTCCCAAAATGCTTACTACCATTTGGCCGAATGCTATTTAAAGTTGGACAAAAAATCAGAAGCCCTGAATGCGTTCCGAAATGCTTCACAGATGGAGTTCAGTCCAGAGATTCAAAAAGATGCCTGGTTGAACTATGCCCGTTTGAGCTATGAAATAGGTAATGCCTACGAGCCAGTCCCTCAAGTGTTGACCACATATTTGGAGAAATATCCAAAGGATGAGCATCAAATGGAAATCCAAGAACTATTGGTAGACTCTTACATTACCTCTAGAAATTTTGAAGGGGCGATGGAACTTTTGGAAGCAAATCAAAACTACGCCAGCAAGGAAACCTACCAAAAAGTAGCATATTACCGTGGGGTGGAACTTTTTATCGATGGCGATTACGAAGGTGCTTGGGAACGATTCGATAAATCCCTGAAAAGTGCTGCGAATCCTACTTTTGAGGCCCGTGCACTGTATTGGAAAGCGGAATCGGCCTACCGGTTGAACCGTTTTGAAGAAGCCCTGGTCGATTTTGTGAGGTTCCAGAACGCTCCGGCGGCCAAGTCGCTTCCGGAATATGAACAACTGGATTATAATTTAGGGTACTCATACTTTAAACTGAAAGACTACAACAACGCCATATCCTATTTTCAGAATGTGGTAAGCTCCAATGCCATTGATGATCAAAGAAAGAACGATGGTTATTTAAGGTTGGGGGACAGTTACTTTGTAAACAGTAAATACCAGCTGGCAAAAAAAGCTTATGATACGGCATCCAGTATGAACGGTCCCGAGCGCGACTATGCGGCTTTCCAAAAAACACTTTGCGATGGATTTTTGGGCAACAATTCAGCAAAAATCGATGGTCTCAACGAATTCTTGAGGATGTTCCCAATATCATCATTACGGGACGATGCCCTTTTTGAACTTGGAAATTCCTATATCAACAACAACCAAGAAAGTTTGGGGCTGCAAACCTACGACCGAGTCGTAGCCGAGTATTCTGGCAGTAAATTTGCCCCGCGCGGATTGTTGCGTTCCGGTTTGGTCTATTACAATTCCAGCCGAAATGAGCAGGCGTTGAGCAAACTTAAGGAAGTGGTCCAAAAATATCCGAACACCCAAGAGGCCAAACAAGCAGTGGCCACGGCCAAATTGGTCTATGTGGACGAAGGTCGGGTGAGCGAATACGCCGCTTGGGCCAGAAATTTGGATTTTGTAGAGGTGACCGACTCCGAATTGGACAATGCCAGTTTTGAGTCCGCCGAAAGAAAACAAATCGAGGGCAAAACGCCAGCGGCCATACGCGGATACGAGGATTACCTAAAGCAATTCCCTAATGGATTGCACGCCCAAAATGCGAATTTCGCCCTGGCACAATTGTATTTTGCCAATGGGGAAAAAGATAAGGCCTTGTCAAAATACAAAGCGGTGGCCGATGGAGGCAACGGTGAATATACCGAACAGGCCTTGACCCGTGTTTGTGAGATATATGTTGATAAGCAAGACTACAATAGCGCTATTCCGTATTTGAAAAGATTGGAGAACACTGCGGATATTTCGGAGAACAAAACCTTCGCTCAGTCCAATTTGATGAAAGGGTATTACGGACAAAAGGAGTACGCACAGACCATTGCCTATGCCGAAAAAGTGTTGAACGCTCCCAAAATCGATGACCGTATCAAAAGTGATGCGCAGATCATGATTGCACGTTCCGCCATAGCTACGGACAATGATAGCCTGGCCAAAACGGCCTATCAAGATGTGAAACAAATCGCATCGGGCGAACTCGCCGCCGAAGCTTGGTACTACGATGCCTATTTTAAGAACAAGGAGCAGAATTATGAAGCTTCTAACGAGTCCGTTCAAAAATTAGCGAAGGATTATGCAGCATATAAACAGTGGGCTGGAAAAGGATTGGTGATCATGGCCAAAAACTTCTACAATCTGGGAGACGCCTTCCAAGCCACCTACATTTTGGAAAGTGTCATTTCCAATTTCGCCGAATTTGAGGAAATCGTTTCGGATGCCAAAAGTGAGCTGGCCACCATCAAGGCCAAGGAAGCTGAGAGCAATTCATCCGTAGACCCCAACGAAAACTAAACGAGACACAAAATGCAAAAGAGAACCTATATATTTTCATTACTTTTTTTGAGCCTTTGCGGAATGGTTATCGCCCAGGAAGAGGATAACATTGGTACGGAAACGGTAACGGTGGTTAAACCGTATTCCCCGACCGTTTCGGATGCCTTTAAAATAAAATCGTCTCCCAGTTTGAACGATTCCATTGTCCTTCAAAAAAAGAAAATCAATTACAGCATATTTTCGGTGCCCGTGGCATCCACCTTTACTCCCGCGAAGGGAAAAGCTTCGGGAGTTGAAAAAACACCACCGCCCACCTTGTACAATTCCTATGCATCAATCGGGTTGGGCAATTACAACAATGCTTTGGTGGATTTTTATACCAGTCGGGAATTCAACAGAGGAGAAGATTTGTTGGATTTTGGTCTTACCCACAACTCTTCCCGTGGAGATTTGGAATCCACACCCTTGGAAACAGATTTCTACGATACTAAGTTGAATGCTTCCTATGCCAAAAAGGACCGTTATATGGATTGGGGTGCTGCGATAGGATTACAGCACCAGCTTTACAATTGGTACGGCATCCAAAGTGAGTTGTTCAGTGAGGATGAGATCAATGCCATGGATGAAACGCAAAACTATTTCAACGCGGAGGCCAAGGCCCATTTTAATATGGAAGATTCCTATTTTAAGAGCGGAAACCTTTTGTTAAGACGCTTTTGGGACGCTACGGAATCTGCGGAGAACCGAGCATTGATCAATCCAACTTTTGAACTGCCCATTACCGAGGAATTGATTACCATTTCGGCCAAGGTGGATTATGTGGGCGGTAGTTTTCAAAATGGATCTATCACGGAAGGGGCCAATGAAGGAGAGAAAAAGTATAGCAATCTTCAGGCAGGGGTAACGCCGAGTTTATTGATCCTGCGTGATGACTTGACCATCAACTTAGGGGCCAATATTGTCTATGGTCTGGATATGGAAAACAGTGAGAACAACTTTTATATCTATCCAGCTGTAACGGCATCGTACCGTGTGATGGACGAAAATGTAATCGCTTATGGTGGAGTAGAAGGGGAGTTGAAGCAAAACAACTATTACGATTTTGTGAATGATAACCCTTTTGTCTCTCCGACTTTGGATATTATTCCGACCGACCAACAATACGAAGGGTATTTAGGTTTGAAAGGGCAGTTGACTTCGAATGTGGGGTACAACATCAAAGGTTCGTATATGGCGGAGAACAGGAAGCCATTGTTCTTTCATAACCCCATTAATACCTCCCGTGATGATGAAAAAAGTTACTATTACGGCAACTCTTTTCAGGTGTTTTATGATGATGTAAAGACCTTGGGCGTGTTCGGTGAAATCAATGTGGATGTAAACCGTAACTTTTCCTTGGGCATTAATGGTGAATTCTATGACTATGATACTGAAACCGACAATCCAGCATGGAACCTGCCGTCAATTAAAGGTTCCGTGTTTATGGATTACCAGATTACCGATCAATGGTATATGGGAGCCAACTTGTTCTATGTCGGCGAAAGGGACGATTTATTGTCTCAAATTGACCCACTTGATTCGGAATTGCAATTCCAACAAGTTACTTTAGATGGCTTTTTTGACGCCAATGCACACGTAGGATACCGGTTTAACGAACAACTTTCCATATTTGTGAAAGCATCAAATATTGCCGGCAATAATTACCAGCGTTGGGCCAACTTTAGGGTTCAAGGTTTCCAAGCCTTGGCAGGAGTGTCCTATAAATTTGATTTTTAATTTGACTGGTTGATAAGTATTTTTTAGAATAGAAAGAGATTAAAATTAAAAACCCGTGGGAAAGCCCACGGGTTTTTTTATTGCATATGCTTTAAATCTCAGAATGATTACCAGCCCGGGTTTTGCTGCTCCGCAAGTGTTGGGTTTGCGTTGACCTCTATCTGAGGAATAGGCCAGAGAAACTTGAAGTCTGCATAAGGAACCGCAGGTACACCGTAAGGGCCATCGTATGGAGTTCCCAAAGTATACAATTCGGCTGCAGGAGTTCCATTGGCTACCTTCTGTGGTATTCCGTTGATGGGTTGAAGATCATCTCCTTGAAGTCTGTGAATGTCGGACCATCTTCTGCCCTCCATCAAAAACTCGATTCTTCTCTCTTTTAGGATTGCACCAACAAGTTCTCCAGCATTGGCAAAATCACCGGCCACATAAGCTTGAGTGCCTGGGTCTGCAAGAGATCTGTTTCTTACTTGGTTCAATAGGGCCAATGAAGCGCCCAAGTCTGGAGTAGCTTTTCTAGCTTGTGCTTCGGCCATGTTCAACAATACTTCAGCATAGCGGATAACAGGTGAGGCATCGGTATAGTTCACCCCATCTTTATATTTTAGGGTGAATTTTGCTCCTCCAGCGGTAAATACCATTCCGGTACCTACTTCCGTTTCGGTAGAATTATCCTCACGGCGCAAATCGTCTGCCAACCAGCTAGGATCTCTCCAAATGATAGGGCTAATGGCAACCAACCTTCTCCTGTTGTATTGTGAAGCTAAAGCTGCGTTTACACCAGGGTTCATGGTTGCAGCCTGTGTCAATGAGAAAATAGACTCCGAGTTTCCATAGCTATCAAGGAAGGGTCCATTTGGGGAATCCTCCAATGCATATTCACCAATAAGTTTGTTGCCTTCGGCAATAACCCCGTCCCAATCTCTCATGTGAAGATATACCCTAGTTTTAAAGGCGATGGCTGCGTTTACAGATGCTTTTGTCAAAGAAGTATTGGTAATCAAGCTTTCGGCATCGTCCAAGTCTTGCAATACTTTTTCGTAAACTTCTGCTACTGTATTTCTACCGAGCACGATTTCTGAATCGATTTCAGCTTGAGTGTCGATACCTACCTCTCTGTAAGGAACTCCAGGATGTGAAGCTCCTGCAGAAAAATTATATGGTCTTGCAAAGAAGTTCAACAACTCGAAGTGAGTTATGGCACGTAAAAATTTAGCTTGTCCAATATAATCATCGGCAACGGCCTGGGTAATGATACCTGCTTCAGCAGCAGTGGTAACTCCTTCGATCACCAAGTTGGCCCTGTTGATCAAACGATAGCCATCAACCCAATAGTAAACGTTGTTCGCTGTAGTTGGGTCATAAGTGGCCGTATAGGTCAATTGATAGAATGTGGCTGTGTTGACCACATCTTCTCCTCGGTTGTCCCCTTGTTGTACGAAGGCGGCACCCCAGATATATCCACGACCACCGTTGGGGTTGGTTGAGTTGTACTGGCCAATCGCGGCAGCATTGTACATCCCGTTAACTGAACTTTCAATCAAAGATGGGGATGAAAAGGCATCGCTCAACGAAATGTTGTTTATTGGACTAAGGTCCAGGACAGTTTCGTCAGAACATGAGATCACACTAATTCCAAAAAAGGAAAGGGTGATGTATTTGAATATCTTTTTCATTTTTAAGAATTATAGATTAACATTTAGACCTATGGATAATACTTTTGACCTTGGTGTACCATTAATGTCAACACCACTGGATTCCATTTCTGGGTTCAAGCCCTTATAGTCTGTAATGGTCAATAGGTTTTGTCCTTGGATAAAGAACCTTACCATGTCCACATTCAACTTGTCGGTTACGATTGATGGGAGTTTATAACCCAAAGTGATGTTGTCCAAGCTGATAAAATCACCTTTTTCCAAGAATCTAGTAGTTGCATGTCCTGTTAAGTTGGTAAAAGTGTTGCTACTTGCGTAAAGTCTAGGTGTAATACCATCTCCGGGATTGGAAGCACTTTGCCATCTTCCCAAAATCTCGGTAGAGTTGTTATTGAAGTTCTGGGTCACCAAATCTCTACGAGTGGCATTGAATACTTCGTTTCCACCACTGTAACGGAACATAAAGCTAAAATCAAAGCCTTTGTATGTGAACCTGTTGATCACGGAACCGTAATAAGTAGGTAAGGAGTTTCCAAGAATAAACTTGTCGTCCGCAGCACTCAAAGAAGAAGCTTCTGATAGATCTCCGGGGTTGCTAGGGTTGAATACGAAATAAGTCTGTGTATCCAAGTTGCCCTGTACCAAAGAGCCATCGGCCTTATAGTAAACTGGGTTTCCGTTGGCAGGGTTAACACCCCAATACCTGTGTCCATAAATGGAGTTGATGGATTCACCTTCTCTAATGATTAAGTTTGGAGCTATGTTAGTGTTGGTAGAAGTACCTCCAATGATATCCTGACCATCAGGAATATTGGTTACCCTGTTCTTGTCCAAAGTCAAGTTGGCCGAAATATTCCAGCTGAAATCCGCTGTGTTGAAAGGAGTGTAATTTACAGCAAATTCAAGACCTTCGTTTACCATATTACCAATATTTTTCTTGATTCTATTGTCTGGTACACCCAAGGATTGAGGAACAGGTACATCAAGAATCAAACCATCAATATCATTTTTATAGTAGTCAAAACTGACGGTCAATTTGTCGGACATGAAGCCTAAGTCTACCCCATAATCGGTCTTTTTACTAGTTTCCCAGATTAATAGGTCGTTTCCAAATTGAGTGAATGCTATACCATTCAAGGTACCATATTGCGAAGCTGAGGTCAATCCTAAGTATGGATAATCTCCAATATCGGTGTTTCCTACCTCGGAGTAGGAGCCTCTTAGTTTAAAGAGGGAAATAGCAGGGTTCAAACCACTGAAAAATTCCTCGTTGGCAATGTTCCAACCTGCAGAATATCCTGTAAAGTTATTCCAACGTGTCGCTTCGCTCAATTTTGAAATACCATCCCTTCGTATAGATCCTTGAAGAAAATAGCGCTGTTTAAAGTTATAGCTTAAACGGCCAACATAGGAGCTGATACCGTTTTCGGTAACACTACCTCCGGAAGTTTGTGTGCCATAAGCTCCGGTTACTAAGTTTTTGTTGTAGAACTCATCCAAAAGATCGGTACCTGTTCCAAAGAAACTTTTGAACTTATCTTTTTGAAATTCCATAACAGCGGTAACACCAATGTTGTGAGCATCGGCAATACTAGTGTTGTAGTTGATGATGTTCTGGGTATTCCAACGTAAATAATCCTGATTATTGTTTTGTAACCTTCCGTTGGATCCCCTGCCGTCACCATGTATGGGACTGTAGTACAAAAATCCATTGGTAATGGTATTGTTGGCACTTGCCTGGAACCTGTAGGTAAGACCTTCCAATAGTTTTACTTCGCCAAAAGCGCTGGCCAAAGTATTGTTTGAGATGGACTGGAATTTATTATTGACGAGTACGTAGCCAATATTGGAAATGTTGTCGCCAACAGGGTCTGTGTTGTCCCATTGCCCTACTACGCTTCCATCAGCAGATAGGTTAAAGCCGGTAGGATTGCTCGGATCATAGATTGGTATGTTGGGAAGCTGTCTGGTAGCATTGAAAATGTTTCCTGAAAGTGAGTTTCCTCCCGTATTCAATCCATTTAATTCAGTTCTAGTGATTGCAAGGTTACCACCAATGGTCAACCAATCAAAAACATCGTGTTCAAGGTTGGTCCTAATACTGTGACGCTTCATGTTGTTTGATACTGCAACACCGTCCTGATCGGTAAAACCAAGGGACATGAAATATTTGGTCCTATCGGTTCCACCATTTACGGATAGGTTGTGGTCCATTTGCAGTGCGTTTGAATTAAGTACTGCACCTTGCCAATCAGTATCATAGTCGTTTCCAACGGCCCAAGGAGCTTGTCCTCTGTTGGTCCGCTTCTCATTTGCAGTTTCCAAGAACTGTGCTGTGTTCAACAAATCAAAGGTTTTGATCGGTGATGCAAAACCTGTAACCACGTTGTAGCTTACTTGGGTAGAACCTTTTTTACCTTTTTTGGTGGTGATCAAGATTACACCATTGGCAGCTCTCGAACCGTAAATAGCGGTTGCAGCACCATCTTTTAAAATTTCAAAAGATTCGATATCGTTTGGATTGATGCTGTTAAGTGCGTTGGTCGATGCATATCCACCAATATCTCCAGTAATAATTGGAACACCGTCAACGACTACCAAAGGATAGGTTCCGGAACTAATGGAGCCTAGACCCCTGATCCTGATTCTTGGGGCTTCTCCAAGTATACCATTATTGGTGGTGATTTGCACACCAGCTGCCCTACCGGCCAATTGGCTTTCGAAACTGGGTGTTACAAGTCCTTGGATGTCTCCTCCGGACACACTTGCAATGGCTCCTGTGATTTCCTTTCTTTTTTGAACACCATAACCGACGACTACAACTTCTTCCAACGCTTGGGCGTCTTCTTCCATTTGTATGTTTATGACGCTCTGTGCACCAACGGTGGCCTGGGTCTCTTTTTGGCCCAAATAGGTAAACACAAGTGTTTGACCAACTTCTGCTTGTACATTATAGTTACCATCAAAATCGGTTTGGGTACCTTGAGTGGTTCCCTTGATAACAACGTTTACGCCAGGTAATGGCAATCCGTTCCCATCAGTTACTGTACCACTTATCATTTTTTCCTGTGCGGAAGACAGATGTACAACAAATGCCATCAAAAGTGTCAGTAATACTTTTGTTTTTGTTCTCATTTAATTTGAGTGTTAATTAATAGAATCATTTTTTGAATTAGTTTTTTGACTAAGAAAAGCCGGTCAATTTTTTGGGGACTAATCCAAATAAACAAATGGGCCAGTTAGACTACATAATGTTTTGAAAAATGACCGTGCTAATCTTAATCAATGGATAAAATAAATGAGAGGTGATGGGATGGTGATTACGACCGACCTAGGTTTATGGTCTACCGACGAATATATACCTTTACTTTGTATTAAGTATCTGTAAATAAGATACTTATATTTATGTTAAAAAACTTGGGCTAAGTAGCTTTCTCTTAAAAAAGTCAAAAAAAATTACTGGTTTAAAGCTTTGATATACTGGACTGGAGTCATACTTTTTCGCTTTTTGAAAGCGTTGTAGAAAGATACTTTGTTGTTAAATCCAGACGCATAAATTAGGTCGGAAATTGAGTCTATTTGATGCGGGTTTTCATCAATACGGGCCAAGCACTCATTAATGCGATAATCATTAATGAATTCATAAAAGTTCTTGTTGAATTCTTGATTGATGACTTGTGAGAGACTGTAGCGGTCTGTATTAAGCTTTTCGGCCAAGATCTCCAGTGATAGTGCAGAATCCAAAAATACCTTGTCCTCCATAGAGTTTAAAAGTTGTAGCCTTAATGCACTAGCCATGGCAGTGGTTAAGCCAGAGTTCTGGTATTTTTCTTTGATTTGATCTTTGTCCAATCTAATTTGTAAAGGTTCGGTGACAATAGCAGGAAATAGATATAACAGAAAAGAAATGATAATTATGAAAACTGAAAAAAAGTAGGCGATTATATATCTCGTAATATGTATAAGGGAAAATTCATTTTTGAATAGAGCACCTACTATTGATATAAGAAAGATTGTGAAAAAAAAGAGTACAAGAGTTCTTAACCAATTACGGTCCATGATATCGATTCGTTTTCGATACTTGAAATATTGTTTTAAGATCAAAATCCAAAACACAGCAAAATAGCAACCCTTTAAGTAGTAACTGTTCAGGAGTTTAATGCCCAGTCCCCGTAACCCAACATCAGTAATATTATCGCTTGTGTTGGTCAATATCAGCATCAATAGTAGACTGACCAGAAAAAAACTAAAGTATAGAAGTGTTTTGAATGTTGTTTTTTTATTGGGATATACCTTCCCTTCGATATACAAAAAAAGTGAGGGCCCCAAAAGAAACATAATACTTGTATAAAATGGAATTTTGGGTATATGCAGCACACCATCCCACCACAATAGGGTAAGCTCGAGAAGAATGGTGGACATGGCAATCATAAAAATTCCCATATACAAATTATGTTTCTTCAAAAAAATAAGGTAACTGCCAACTCCAGCACCCAAAAGGGATATTCCAATGAATATAAAATGGAGTAGATTGAGTTCGCTGGGGATGGCGGTCTCTACAATTTTTACAGGCAGTATAGCCTTTGTCCAAAAGGAAAAAGCTGATACGTAGTCCATAGGTAAATTAGCTATCAAAAATGTTTCGAAAAGTAGTAATAATAATGAATTGAAATTCTTAAAATTTAAACTTTAAGAAATCCCCAGATTACTTTATTCAGGTAATCACGATTTCCTTATTCCTGCTTTTTCTATTTTTGATGGAAATCGACAGAAATGAAAAAATTCTATTTAATTGTGATTGCTCTTCTTGCTTTTTCATGCGAGAATAAGGAGGAAGCTGATCTAATCGTTACCAATGCAAACATTTACACAGTAGATGCAGATTTTTCAAAGGCATCAAGTGTGGCCATAAAAGATGGAAAGTTTGTAGGTGTTGGCAATACCGAAGAAATTTTAAAAAAATACAAAGCCCAAGAGCAGATTGATGCCCAGGGCAAGACCATTGTTCCAGGACTGATAGACGCCCATTGTCATTTTTATGGATTGGGACAGAACCAGCAAGTGGTTGATTTGGTAGGTACACATAGTTTTGATGAAGTTGTGGAAAAGGTAGTGGCGTTTCAACAAGAGCGTCCTTCCAGTTTTATTTTAGGGAGAGGATGGGACCAGAACGATTGGGAAGTAAAAGAGTTTCCGACCAAGGATAAACTGGATGAATTGTTCCCCGATACCCCTGTGGCTTTGGAACGTATTGATGGTCATGCCTATCTGGTTAACCAAGCGGCACTTAATTTAGCTGGAATTACGGAGTATACATTTGTTGAAGGAGGAGAAATTGTATTGGATGAAGACACCAATATTACCGGAGTATTGGTAGATGGCCCAATGAGAATGATTGATAATGTAATTCCAAAAGCGAGTCTAGAACAAAAAATACAGGCACTTAAGGACGCCGAGAAAATTTCGTTGGATTACGGATTGACCACGGTAAATGATGCAGGATTGCCAAGGGACATCATCGAATTGATAGATAGTCTGCAACAAGCTGGTGAACTATCCATACGAGTGTACGCCATGGTATCCAACTATCCCGAGAATCTGGACTACTTTTTGGAAAAAGGAATTATCAAAACAGAAGGGTTGAATGTTCGTTCTGTAAAAGTATATGGCGATGGCGCATTGGGTTCTCGAGGAGCTGCATTAAGAGCACCATATTCCGATAAGCCCGGTCATTTTGGGGCCATGGTGACCCCAGTGGACCAGATTGAAGCACTCGCACAGCGAATTGCGGCAACCGCTTATCAAATGAACACCCATGCCATTGGGGATTCTGCAAATATTGTCGTGTTGAGGGCTTACGAAAATGCATTGGAGGGCAAAACCGACCGCAGATGGAAAGTGGAGCATGCTCAAGTAATATCGCAATCCGATTTCGATTATTTTGAGAATGGCATTATTCCTTCGGTTCAGCCTACCCACGCAACTAGTGATATGTACTGGGCCGAAGATAGGTTGGGTGCTGAGCGTGTCAAAGGTGCCTATGCCTATAAAGATTTATTGGATAAAGCAGGTCTAGTTGCCTTGGGAACCGACTTTCCAGTAGAGCAGGTAAACCCATTCTTGACTTTTTATGCAGCTGTAGCCCGTCAAGATGTGGAACAATACCCGGAAGGCGGTTTTCAAATGGAAAATGCCTTGAGCAGGGAAGAAACCTTAAAAGGTATGACTATCTGGGCCGCATATTCCAATTTTGAGGAAGAGGAAAAAGGAAGCATCGAGCCTGGTAAATTTGCCGACTTTGTGATATTGAGCGATGATATTATGACGATTCCCTCTGAAGAAATTCCAAATGTAACGGCCGAACATGTTTTCTTGGGCGGTGTTCAGAAGAAATAATTCCTTCCATTGTGGAAAAATAAAAAAGCCCCGAAGCGGGGCTTTCATATTTAAGATAAAAACTTTCTTAGTAAGTGATCGGTAAGGTAGCTCTTGTAGTTCCCCAGCCCATGACCAAGTTTCCGTCATCGTCAAAAGCGATACCAAAAGCTTCCAATTCATCGCTATCGGTAGAAGCCTTGGCCGTAGCACGAACCACGTCTGCATCACTATCGTAGGAATAGGCTCCCCATTGGTGAAGATTGTTGTTCAAGATTACCGTCCACTCATCTTCACCTGGAATGGTAAACAAAGAGTAGGAACCAGCTTTAATGGTTTTTCCACCAACTGTGGCATCCTTATAAAATGTAATTTCTGTGGCTTCGTTGGCACCCGTTCTCCAAACCTTACCTACAGGAGCCAATTCGGCCAAGCTACGTCCTTTTAATTGTGGACGGCTATAAATAACGCGGGCTGCTTTGGCGGTTTCCTTAGAACTAGCTGGATAATAGGCGATGTCCGCAGGGCTTTTGTCCAATCCACTGAATTTTTGGGCCACGGCATCCGTTGAGAATACCAATCCTGTACAAAGCACTAAAAGTAATACTGTTAATTTCTTCATGATTGTGATTTAAGTTTATTTCAAAACTAGTTAATTCTGTTCAAACAATCAGACGGGGAAATCAAGTAACCTTACGATGGAGCTCGGGTTAAAAAGATAAATTATAATTTTTATTACAAAATGATATTTATTTTCATTTTAAAGTTTTAATATGTAATCTTTTTATAAATAAGAGTTTTGTTTTTTAATAATTAAACTCACTTTTGTTTAAAGATTGTTATTAAATTTATTTTTATGTGTGGTATTGTATGCGCATTTGATGTGAAGGAAAGTACGGAAGTACTTAGGCCCCAATTGTTGGAGATGTCGAAGAAGGTTAGGCACAGAGGTCCGGATTGGAGCGGGATTTATTCCAATGAAAAAGCTATTATGGCCCATGAGAGATTGGCCATCGTGGATCCAGCTTCAGGAAAACAACCGTTGTTGAGCGCCGATGGCAAATTGGTGCTTGCCGCCAATGGCGAAATATATAATCATCAAGAACTCAGAAAGCAGTTCGAAGGAAAATATGATTTTAAAACGAAATCCGATTGCGAGGTTATTTTGGCATTGTATCAGGAAAAAGGACCTGATTTTGTGGATGAGATGAACGGAATCTTTGGTTTTGCCATTTATGATTCGGAAAAGGATGAGTATTTCATTGCCCGTGATCATATGGGGATTATTCCATTGTATATAGGTTGGGACAAAAACGGGACCTTTTACGTAGCCTCCGAATTAAAGGCTTTGGAAGGAACTTGTTCCAAGATTCAATTGTTTCCTCCCGGACACTACATGCATAGTTCCAATGGTGAATTTGTTAGGTGGTACAAGCGCGATTGGATGGAGTACGACGCTGTAAAGGAGAACGAGACCAGTATTCAAAAAATAAAGGATGCTTTGGAAGCCGCAGTGCACCGTCAATTGATGTCCGATGTGCCCTATGGTGTATTGTTGTCTGGAGGATTGGATTCTTCCGTAACTTCTGCGATTGCAAAAAAATATTCCCAAAAACGAATTGAGTCCGGAGATACTGCCGATGCTTGGTGGCCGCAATTGCACTCTTTCTCGGTAGGGTTAGAAGGTTCGCCTGATTTGGCTGCTGCCCAAAAAGTGGCCGATCATATTGGAACAGTGCACCACGAAATCAAATTTACCATTCAAGAAGGGCTGGATGCGATAAAAGATGTTGTATATAATCTGGAAACTTACGATATTACAACTATAAGAGCTTCAACTCCAATGTACTTAATGGCAAGGGTGATTAAATCCATGGGTATTAAAATGGTGCTTTCAGGTGAAGGGGCGGATGAATTGTTTGGTGGATACCTGTATTTTCACAAAGCTCCAAGCCCAAAGGATTTTCATGAGGAAACAGTGAGAAAACTGGATAAGCTCCACATGTACGATTGCCTTAGGGCAAACAAGTCATTGGCCGCTTGGGGTATTGAAGGGCGTGTACCCTTCTTGGACAAAGAGTTTATGGATGTAGCAATGAGCATCAATCCAAAAGATAAGATGATCAATGGCGAACGAATGGAGAAATGGGTGGTGCGAAAAGCGTTTGAAGATTATTTGCCGGACAGTGTGGTCTGGAGACAAAAGGAACAATTTTCGGATGGTGTCGGATATAGTTGGATAGATACTTTAAAAACCGTAGTGGCCGAAGAGGTTACCGACGAGCAATTGGAGAATGCCCATTTCAAGTTTCCGATTCAGACACCTACATCGAAAGAAGAATATTATTATCGTTCAATTTTTGAAAGTCATTTCCCGTCGGATGCGGCAGCGTTGAGCGTACCACAAGAGCCATCAGTGGCCTGTAGTACCAAGATTGCCCTGGAATGGGACGAAGCTTTCAAGAATATGAACGACCCATCGGGAAGAGCCGTGGCTAAGGTTCATACCGATGCGTATGTGAAATAACCCCCGTTTAAACCAACCAAACGTTATGAAGCAGTAATCTAACTAGTTTCATTTTTTAATTAGTCCGAAAAGCCCCTTATCCAAGGGGCTTTTTAGTTGTCTGTAGCAGTAGGTGGGTATAAACTCCAAACCAAGTCGTTTTCCACAGTTTTTGTTGATAACTTAGGGTGTCCAACAAGCAGTTTAAGGCCATTTACACAGGGTATTGCTTATATTTGTAAGATTTGAATTTTTGAGGCAAATACAGAAAATATATGAGCGAAGAAGCTAACAAGAAACAATACTCCGCGGATAGTATCCAGGCCCTCGAGGGAATGGAGCACGTACGTATGAGACCTTCCATGTATATTGGAGATGTAGGGGTCAGAGGATTGCATCATTTGGTCTATGAAGTTGTGGATAACTCCATCGATGAGGCGATGGCCGGTTACTGCGATAAAATCGAGGTGACCATCAATGAAGATAACTCCATAACTACGGAAGATAATGGTAGGGGTATCCCTGTTGACCTTCATAAAAAAGAAGGAGTTTCTGCCCTTGAGGTAGTAATGACCAAAATTGGTGCGGGCGGTAAGTTTGATAAGGATTCCTATAAAGTTTCCGGAGGACTCCACGGTGTCGGTGTTTCCTGTGTTAACGCATTGTCGACTAGGTTGAAAGCGACAGTTTATCGTGACGGTAAAATCTGGGAGCAAGAATACGAAAGAGGAAAAAGCCTTTATCCGGTTAAAAGTGTAGGGGAGAGCAAGGAAACAGGTACCATAGTGACCTTTGTTCCAGATGATACCATTTTTACCCAGACAACAGAATATAATTATGATACCTTGTCCAATAGAATGCGCGAGCTTGCCTATTTGAACAAAGGAATCACCATTAAGCTCACGGACAAAAGGAACAAGGACGAAAAGGGAGAATTTATTTCAGAAACTTTCCATTCCGAAGAAGGTCTGAAGGAATTCATCAAATTTTTGGATGGAAATAGAGAACCTTTGATCCAGAACGTAGTTTCGATGGAGGGCGAGAAAAACGGTATCCCTGTGGAAGTGGCGATGGTCTACAACACGGGATATTCCGAAAACCTTCATTCCTATGTAAACAATATCAATACCCATGAGGGAGGTACGCACTTGTCCGGATTTCGACGGGGACTTACCACTACCTTGAAAAAGTATGCCGATAATTCCGGGATGTTGGACAAATTAAAGTTCGAAATATCCGGAGATGATTTCCGCGAAGGATTAACGGCCATTGTTTCCGTAAAAGTTGCAGAACCGCAGTTTGAAGGTCAAACAAAGACCAAACTGGGGAACCGTGAGGTTACCAGTGCAGTAAGTCAGGCAGTTTCCGAAATGTTGACCGATTATTTGGAGGAAAATCCAGATGATGCAAAACAAATTGTGGAAAAAGTGAAGCTGGCCGCACAGGCTAGGCACGCAGCGGCCAAGGCCCGTGAAATGGTTCAGCGAAAAAACCCGATGAGTGTAGGTGGATTGCCAGGTAAACTATCCGACTGTTCCGAGCAAGACCCTACCAAATGTGAAGTTTTCCTTGTAGAGGGAGATTCCGCAGGTGGAACGGCAAAACAAGGAAGGGACAGAAATTTCCAGGCCATATTGCCATTGCGCGGTAAGATTTTGAACGTGGAAAAAGCCATGCAGCACAAGGTTTTTGAAAATGAGGAAATCAAGAATATTTATACTGCACTTGGGGTTACCATTGGTACGGAAGAAGATAGTAAGGCGCTGAACCTTGAAAAACTGCGATATCATAAAGTAGTGATCATGTGTGATGCGGATGTTGATGGCAGTCACATTGAAACGTTGATTTTGACATTCTTCTTCCGTTATATGAGGGAGCTTATTGAAGGTGGGCACGTATATATTGCAACCCCTCCGTTATATTTGGTGAAAAAAGGCGCCAAAAAACGTTATGCGTGGAACGATAAGGAGCGCGATGCAATCAATGCGGAAATGGGCGGTGGAGCAGGTATCCAACGTTACAAAGGTCTTGGTGAAATGAACGCCGAACAGCTTTGGGATACCACGATGAATCCTGATTTTAGAAAATTGCGTCAGGTTCAGATTGACAATGCAACGGAATCCGACCGAATATTCTCTATGTTAATGGGGGACGAAGTACCGCCTAGACGTGAATTTATAGAGAAAAATGCCGTCTATGCCAATATAGATGTATAGATAACAAGCATTTCACAACAAAAACTCGCCTTCGTAGGGCGAGTTTTTTAGTTTTGGGTAAAACATCAACATTATGAAAAGAATAATTGTAGCCCTAGCGTTGGTCTCCGTGACCATGGGCAAGGCCCAAGATTTGAACGATATCTTTGTTTCGGGTGTGGCAGATGCAGAACGATTTGCCAATGCCTATTTGTCTCCCGTTTCTGAAGGGGCCATTTACAGCATTTCCAATGGATGGTACAATACTGCGGATGCAAAACCTTTGGGCGGATTCGAGATTTCAATCATTGGAAACATCACCGGCTTTAAGAACAAAGATGATAAAAAGGCATTTTTGTTGGACCCGGCGGATTATGAAAACTTGGACTTTGTGCAAAACCCTGGCCAAGCCAGAATGGTATCGACCGCTCTAGGTGATATTGAGGGAGTAGAGGTATTTGTTGAAGACCAAAGCGGTGTGTTCCGTGAGGACTTTGAGCTTCCATCGGGGCTTGCTGCGGAAAATCTCAATTTTATCCCGTCTGGATATATTCAGGCAAGTGTGGGTTTGATAAAAGGATTGGAAGTTAAAGCTCGCTTTTTGCCAAAGATCAAGTTTGATGACGACGCAAAACTTGGGCTCTTTGGTGCAGGATTGCAGTACGATTTCACCAAAATATTGCCTGCCGATAAAGTGATGCCCGTTGCTATTTCAGCGGTGATAGGATATACCAATTTAAACGGTGAATACGACTTTACCGATTCATCCACAATTGAAGGTAGCAATCAGCGGATTGATGCAAGCTTTAAAACTTGGAATTTTAGTGCTGTCGTTTCAACAAAAAACATTCCTGTAATCAATTTTTATGGGGGGCTTGGTTACATTACCGGTAAATCGGACATCGACTTGCTAGGGACCTATCAGGCAAATGGACCTTTCTTTTCGGAGACCGTAGAAGACCCTTTTACGGTATCAAAGAATGCAAGTGGGGTAGCCGCCACGCTGGGTACCAAATTAAAGCTTGGCTTTTTTAGGCTTAATGCAGAATACAATATAGCTGAATTCAGCACCTTCACCTTTGGTGTTAACTTCGGGTTCAGGTAGAAAGAAACCAAATCAACTGACCAAAAATAAAGAAGGCCCCGTAATGGGGCCTCCTATTTTCATATATGTAGTCTTCACGTCATTCCCTGGTGGCGAAGACCGAGCCATTATCCAAGGTCAATATTTCTGGTGTTTTTGCTTTTTCCAAGCTTACGGTGATATCCGTTACTTCGGGATCGCCGTAAATAATGGAATAGGTTCCTTTTTCTTGGGACCATTTAAAATCAGTGTAAAAAATCAATTTGGAGTTCGAATACCTTTGGTACCTGCCTAGGTATACATCGTTGAAAATCCATTCTTCGCGAACGGTGCTGGAATTTTTGCCCTCGATACTAGAAGATTCAGTTTTTGCCCAGATGCCCAGAATAGGGTCGTGGTTCTCTGGTACGCGAGTACAGTTGCTTATGGCGATGATGCCAACAATGGACAACAATGAAAAGAGCTTTTTCATAGGTCAAGTAGGTTACGTTAAATTTGGGACTATAAGAACGTAGCTTTGTAGGAATCTATTGCATAAAACTTATAAAATATTTCTTTTTTTAGATACAAACCGTTGTAATCGGCTTTTCTTTGCTTCAAAATAGCTTTTAGAGGGTATAATTTGATGGAATTGACACGCTAAAACTGGTAAAAGTCAGCTTCTTTCTGCATCAAATGCATTATTTTTGAGGACTAAAATTTAAATCTATACAAATGAAAGTTACCGTAGTTGGAGCAGGCGCAGTGGGAGCAAGCTGTGCAGAATACATAGCAATGAAAAATTTTGCGGCAGAAGTTGTTTTATTGGATATCAAAGAAGGATATGCCGAAGGTAAGGCCATGGATTTGATGCAGACGGCCTCTTTGAACGGTTTTGATACCAAAATTACTGGAAGTACCAGCGATTACAGTAAAACTGCAGGTAGTGATATCGCTGTGATTACCTCTGGTATTCCACGTAAACCGGGTATGACGCGCGAGGAGCTGATCGGAATCAACGCTGGAATCGTAAAAACCGTTGCAACAAGTCTTATCGAGCATTCTCCAGAGGTAACAATAATAGTAGTGAGCAACCCAATGGATACCATGACCTATTTGGTGCACAAAGCAACTGGATTACCGAAGAATAGAATTATTGGAATGGGCGGTGCTTTGGACAGTGCACGTTTTAAATATAGACTGGCGGAAGCATTGGAAGCTCCAATTTCCGATGTGGACGGTATGGTAATCGGTGGACACAGTGATACGGGAATGGTTCCACTAATCGGTCATGCCACTAGAAACAGTGTAAAGGTTTCCGAATTTTTGCCACAGGATAAAATGGACTGGGTCGTGGAAGAGACCAAAGTAGGAGGGGCCACATTGACCAAGTTGTTGGGGACAAGCGCATGGTACGCTCCAGGAGCTGCCGTATCCGGATTGGTACAGGCCATTGCATGCGACCAAAAGAAAATGTTCCCATGTTCAACTTTGTTGGAAGGTGAGTACGGATTGAACGACATTTGTATCGGTGTCCCAGTTATTTTGGGTAAAGGAGGTATCGAGAAAATTGTTGAAATCGAATTGTCCGATGCAGAAAAAGCCAAAATGCAAGAGAGTGCAGAAGGCGTTAAAAAAACAAACGGACTTCTAGAAGTCTAGACCAAATCAACAATAACCAACTAAAATGTCATTTCGGACGCAACCTCAAAGAGTTTTACCATCAATTTGGATGGAAATTTAAAGGTTTGCCCGGAATGACATTTTTATTTTAACAGCGTAACCATCAACCGTAATTGCAATTACATCAATTTCTATTGTCAAATGTTATCGGAAATGATATATTTGCACGCTGTTTAAGAAAACTTCTAAAAAATTAACAATCAATGCAGAATAAAGGACTTATAAGGCTTTTCGCGATCCTTTTTGGCTTGGTGAGCATCTATCAGTTGTCTTATACTTTCATCACTAACAAGTTGGAGGGAGACGCTGAAGCATACGCAGTTAGCCAAATTTCGGAGGCTGAGGAAGATTATGTTGCAAAGCGTGAAGCTTTAGAGGCATCGTATTTGGACTCGATCAGTGATAACACTGTTTTGGGCTTTACGAGCTATGAAGATGCCAAGACGAAAGAGTTGAACAAGGGATTGGACCTTAAAGGAGGTATCAACGTTACCTTGCAGATTTCCGTTAAGGATATCTTGAAAGGCTTGGCCAACAATACCAAGAACCCAGTTTTCAACAAAGCATTGGCCGATGCAGATGAAGCATCCAAGAGTAGTGATAATACCTACTTGGAGCTGTTTTTTGAGGCTTTTGACCAAATCAAGGGAGATACCAAATTGGCATCACCAGATATTTTTGCCAACAAAGGTCTTAGCGATGATATCAATTTTCAAATGACGGATGATCAGGTGAAGCCTGTCATCAGAAGAAAGATTGATGAATCTATCGTTTCTGCATTTGAAGTACTTCGTGAGCGTATCGATGGTTTTGGGGTAACCCAACCAAACATCCAAAGGGAAGGAAACTCCGGTAGGATCTTGGTTGAGCTTCCAGGAGCAAGGGATATTGCCCGTGCACAGGAATTGTTGTCCAGTACCGCACAATTGGAGTTCTGGGAAACCTATCCACAGAGCAACAACAGCATTGGAAACTTTTTGGTAAGTGCCAATGAGCGTCTTAAAGAGATTTTGAAGCCCGAAGCAAAAGAAGATACCGAAGCAAAACCAGAGTCCGAAATCGATTCATTGCTTTCCGATGTTTCACAGGATTCTTTGGATATGACCGCTCAGGCCAATCCTATTTTGGGCAAACTGATTCCTGCTAACCCAGGTAGCCACGCCATTGCAAGGGCCATGGTTTCCGATACCGCCGAACTAGGCGAGTACTTGAGAATGCCAGAGATTAGAAGGTTGTTGCCAAATGATATTCAATTTACCAAGTTCCTTTGGGAGCGTCCGGCACAAGATGCCGAAATTGTTGATTTGTATGCCTTGAAATCCAATAGGGAAGGTACGCCCAGAATTAGCGGGGATGTAGTCTCCGATGCACAGGATACCTTTGACCAATTCAATAAACCTGCTGTTAGTATGACGATGAACACTCGTGGTGCAAAAGAGTGGGAGGAATTGACGGGAGATGCATACAACAACCAAACAGGTATCGCCATTGTTTTGGATAACAAAGTGTACACTGCACCAGGTGTTTCTTCAGGACCGATTTCTGGAGGACGTTCCGAGATTACAGGTACATTTACTGTAAACGAAACAAAAGATATCGCTAACGTATTGCGTGCTGGTAAACTTCCTGCTTCCGCAGATATTATCCAGTCCGAAGTCGTAGGACCATCCTTGGGACAAGAAGCTATCGACAGTGGGTTTATGTCCTTCGTCATCGCTATGATCTTTGTGCTGGTATGGATGATTTTCTACTATGGTAGAGCAGGAGTATTTGCAGATATCGCATTGGTTTTCAACATTCTTTTGATTTTTGGAGTATTGACCAGCCTTGGAGCTGTTTTGACATTGCCAGGTATCGCAGGTATCGTTTTGACCATTGGTATGTCGGTGGATGCCAACGTACTTATATTTGAAAGGATAAAAGAAGAGTTGGCCCGTGGAAAAGGAAAAGCCCAAGCCATTGCCGATGGTTTTGGAAATGCCTTGTCTTCTATTTTGGATGCCAACATTACTACTGGATTAACGGCAATTATCCTTTTCATCTTTGGGTCTGGACCTATTAAAGGTTTTGCCACTACATTGATGATAGGTATTGTTACCTCCCTGTTCACGGCCATATTTGTGACTAGATTGATGATTGAGGCCTATACCAGTAAGAAGGGTAGACGATTGGATTTCAGTACGGGGATTACCAAGAACCTTTTCACCAAGATGAACATCGATTTCTTGTCCAAGCGTAAGATTGCTTACATTGTTTCTGGAATCTTAGTAGCGGTAAGTGTGTTCTCATTGCTTACCAAAGGGCTAAATCAAGGTGTTGATTTTATAGGAGGACGTTCATACCAAATCCGTTTTGAGAAAGCGGTGAACCCTTCAGAGATTGCTTCTGAACTAAATACGGAATTTGGTAGCGGCACCATGGTGAAGACCTTTGGTGATGCTAATCAAATTAAAGTGACCACGCCATACAAAGTGGATGAAGAAGGTGTGGAAGTGGACACGGAAATTCAGAACAAACTTTACACCACATTACAAAAATACTTACCGGATGGAACTTCTTTTGAAGATTTCACCATTGGTGCCTCCGAAAAATCGATAGGTATCCTACAATCTGTAAAAGTAGGACCCACGATTGCCGATGACATCAAGAAAAATGCCTTTTTGGCCATTATCGGTTCCTTGGCGGTAGTTTTCCTATACATTCTATTGCGATTTAGAAAATGGCAATTCTCATTGGGTGCCGTGGTTGCGGTATTCCACGATGTAATGATCGTGTTGGGTATTTTCTCGCTAACGGGAAGCATCATGCCGTTTAATATGGAAATCGACCAAGCCTTTATTGCTGCCATTCTTACCGTAATCGGGTACTCACTGAACGATACGGTGGTAGTATTCGACCGTATCCGTGAGATTACAGCCCTAAAGGGATTCAATGATGGAGTAAACATCAATGATGCATTGAACAGCACTTTGAGTAGAACGTTGAACACCTCGCTTACCACGTTGATCGTGTTGTTGGCCATCTTCATTTTTGGAGGGGAAAGCCTAAGAGGGTTTATGTTTGCAATGATCGTAGGTGTAATTGTAGGTACATACTCTTCTGTATTTATCGCAACACCTGTGATGTTCGACTCATTAAAGAAGAAAATTGCTGCTGCTACAGGAGCATAGTTTTTCGTTTTTTTTACATTACACTTTATAATAAAGGCCCTCAACTTGAGGGCCTTTGTTTTTAGGTTTTGTTTGCGGACAATGTTCCCAGCCATGATAATAATTGACTAAAAAGAGTGAAGTTCTGGATGACCCTGAGCTGACCATTAAAACCCCATTTATCCCTTTCTTTTGGATGATTGAGCATATAAGCCATGGTTTTGGATAAGTTTTCAATGTCGGTTGGATCTGGGTTTATCTTTCCCGTTTTGTTATCAACCACCTGATATTTGAGTCCGGCCGCATTGGATACCAAAACGGGTTTTCTTTTCCACATGGCCTCTGTCGCCGTAAGTCCAAATCCCTCTTGGATGGAATTCTGCACAATAATACTGGATGAACGCTGAAGCGCATTTACAATCAATGCATTTTCTTTTGGATTGTCCAATGGCAGTAATAAAATGGCGATATCGTTCTGCATGTCTTCATCCACCGTTTTGTAGGTCTCCGTCAATTCTTTGAGGACCTCTTTTCCTTCTGGGTCGTCGGAAACAAATGCAGGGTCAGGGCCGCCCAACACCAACAATGTCATTTCAATACGTTTGTACTCCAGACTTTTGGGGTCGCCATTTTTTCGATTGTCCACCTTCATTTTGATAAAGGCTTCCATCAGTTCCTTAAAACCTTTTAGGCGATCCCATCTTGAGATCTCGGTAACTATTGGACGATAAATCAGATCTAGGTTTTTTCCTGCGTCCAACACATCAAAAGAACCATCAGGCATTACCCTTCTCACTAAATGTTTATATCGATGATAAAGAATGGCCTTATGATCGTCCAGTATGCCAGATTGATATAAAATTCCGATGCACTTGTGCAATTGCAGTTCCCGGTTCTTATGACTCAAAGGATCAATAGCAGGTGGAATAATAGAGGTTCTGTTCTTCAAGGGGTTTGGAACGTAGGATGGCAGACTAAAAACAAAATGATCATAATCGTTAGTGTAGGGTTCCAAAAATTTCCAAACTGCATCGGTAACGTCGGTATCATCTTCCAGACCAATATGGCATCTCCAAATGATAGAAACGTTTTTTTTCTTTTTGATCATTGCTGCCAATGGCATGGGCTGGGGATCATGTACCACAACAATATCTCCATCATTGATAAGCTCCAATGCCTTGGATAGATTATTTTGGTTGACTTCCTCATAAATTTTCCGGTCTTCTTCCGTAAAAATGCCATTGCCACTTCCGTGAATGGCGTTGTGTATACGTTTGGTCAAGTCAAAAAAGGCATCCTTTTTTGCTTCTATGACGAGCCATTCAATGGAAACGCCAAGCTCCCGTAAAATTCTCATTTGACTCGGGAGCATTTCGGCGACTCCGCCACCAATGGCAGTGGAATTTATCATCCAGATGGTTCGGCCTTTAAGTAATTCAATAGGTTCTTTGGACTGTTCCGTGAAATCCAGAACAGAGGAGTAGAGGGAGCCGTACGCCTTGTAATCCACAAGTTTGGCACCTGGCTTTACAGTAATCTTTTGCATGTAAGGGAGGGTTAAATGTTGAATTCCCTATAAGATAGCAAAAAAACAGCTGATTTGTTTAAGTGTTTGCTTGTGAGTTAATTAAATGTTTGATGCAACACCTTTTGAACCCTTTTCCGATGGATGAAGCTCGAAAATATATTCAGGATCTAACTGTGGCTCTTTGCGATGCGAAACAAAAACAATGGTGGAATCACTTTCCTTGGCTATTTTGTTTACCAAGGCTACAAATAAATTTGCGCTGGAATCATCCAAACCTGCTGTGGGTTCATCCAAAATAAGTAAGGGGGGGTGTTTTACCATCGCGCGTGCCATCATCACCAAGCGTTTGTTGCCAACAGAGAGGTCTCGAAAGTGATCATTCTTTCTATCTTTTAAGTTTAAAAGGTTTAACCATTGGATGGCTAATTGTTTTTCACTGTCGGTCGGTTGCACATATAGCCCGATTGAATCATGGAGCCCCGAGATAATCATATTTTCCAAGGTGTGGTAACCACGAAATTTATTGGTAATTGCTGGCGTGTAGTATCCAATTTTTTGTTTCAGGTCCCAGACACTTTCACCACTTCCTTTTTTTTGTCCAAAAATGGTCAAATCTTCACCGTATCCTTTGTGGCTATCACCGGTAATCATCGATAGAAGTGTAGACTTGCCACTGCCGTTAGGACCAATGAGTTGCCAAAACTCCCCTTTTTTGATAGTCCAATCGATTTCGTCAAGTACTTTGCGTCCATCAAAACTTACCGATACCTTTTTGAAGCTGACCAGTTCCTTTAAGTCAATACTGATAGGGGATAACGGTGGAGGTATTGTTCCATTAAAATTGGTGGATTCAGTTTTATTTTCTTCCCAAAAAGCATCCGTAGACTCATATGGTTGCAGATTATCGCCGTCCAACTTAAAAAAATGGGCCGTATCAGGCAAAATATCATCCAACCTACTTACCAACTGAACCACGATTTTGTTTGAAGCGATATCCTGAAGTTGTTCCTTGAGTTGGGATTGAGTGGCCACGTCCAAATTATCATAAGGATTTACGAGGATGATAAAGTCAGGATCCTGCTGCAATAAAAAGTTGAGCAAGGCTTTTTTCTGTTCACCACTGCTCATGGTTTTTAATGCCTGTTCGCTGTCCTTTGTCAGTATTTTGATATCATGTCGCTCCTCCTCGTCCATATACCTGTTGATTTCAGAACGGGAAAAGAGAAGACCGTCCAGTTGCTGAAACTCGGTCAAACCGGGAACAGCGTGATTGCGGAGCAAATTTTGAACCAATTGGTCAATGTTCGAATTGTTTTGGGTAAGGATGACGTAGCTTTTGGATAGCTTCATGGAGAATAACGTAAGGACTTAAAATTACGATTATCCTCGCTTTACCCGAAAAATATGGACCGGATTATTCTTGTACGTAGTGGTTTTGTCCAAAAACATACCGTTTTTTTGAGCCACTTTTTGGGAAGGTAAATTATCCACATGAATAATGGAAATCAATGAATCCGAGAAACTGTTTTCGAAAGCAAACTGCTTACATTTTTGTGCAGCTTCAAACGCATAGCCTTGTAACCAAAATTTAGGTAGAATGGAGTATCCGATCTCCAGTTCCTCGATATTATCTACCATATGGACAAGTAGGCCACAGATTCCGACCAGCTCACCTGTTTCTTTTGAAATTAGGGCGTTCATGCCGCCCAAGTCATTTTCGTAGCGTTCAAAAACTCTGTCAAATTGAGATGTACAGGCTTCAATAGGGTCGGCAGGAAGACCTTCCCAATATTGGGTGGATTTTGGATTGTGATAAAAGGGCAACCATTCCTCAAAGTCCGATTCTTTCAGCTTACGAAAAATCAGCCTTTCTGAAGTTTGGTTTTCTAAAAGGTATTTCGACATTTAATTGCGGGAAAAGGAAATACTGTCGCCCACTTTCAGTCCCAATTGGTCGGAAAGTCCCGCATTGATTTCCAATACGTACTTTGCCGGAGCTCTGGAAGGTAGGCTACTTTCATCAAGGGGTTTTGCATTTTTTTGAAAGCTAACCACTTTCATTCCGGAGTTGATATAAATAATATCCAGAGGGATTTCGGTATTCTTCATGTAAAAATTTTGCTCAGCCTCTTCAGGTTGAATGAACAACATTCCCCGGTCTTGCTGCATGGATTTTCGGTACATGAGCCCTGTTAGGGTTTCGTACTCCGTTTCTGCAATCTCGATGTCAAAATTCGCTTTTATCGAGTCTGTTTTCGATGATAGTATGTCAAGCTCACCTTCTTTGGTGAAGGAGATATTTTCCGTTTTGATGGATTGTTTAGGCTCCGATTTACACGACACCAAAGTAATGGCAAAGGTCAAAAGCGCTATTTTTCCTGTTCGTAACATGTTGTTATAGTTCTACTGGTTCTGGTTTAACCATAAAATACACCCCGATTAAAATCATGGGGATACTGAGCCATTGCCCTGTGGAGAGCATGCCAAGTGTATCCTCGAACCCACCTTGACTCTTTTTGTAGAACTCTACGAAGAAACGTACCACGAACAACAGCACCATGAACAATCCAAAAAGGAAGCCAGGTTTGTTCTTCCAATCGGTTTTCCAATACAGAAGGTATAGGGCTATAAATACAAATACATAGCAGAAGCCCTCATACAATTGTGCTGGATGACGGAAAGGAATGGATTGTAGCACTTCGGAGAATTCCGGATTGTGCTGAATGGCTTTATAGGCCGCATTGGGGGTTTGTTCCTTGGTCAGGGCCATTGCTTGGTACGCCGGCATATCATCCGAATCACGGATAAATCTTGTTGCTAAAAAATAGGACTTGTCGACTACTTTTCCATTGATTTCGGAATTGAAAAAATTACCGAACCTAACAAATGCAGCGCCTATGGCGGAAGGAATCACCAATCGGTCCAATAGCCAAAGCATTTTAATATCTTTCCATTTTCTGCAATACAATGCAATCCCAATAATCGCTGCAATGGTGGCGCCATGGCTTGCCAAACCTGTAAACCCAGTAAACTCATACCCGTTGATAATGCCAAAAAGATTGCTGTTGGCACTTTCCCTAATGGGTAACAGAATCTCGGCTAAATGGTCTTTATAATAGTCCCAATCATAGAAGAAAACATGGCCCAACCGTGCACCGAGCATGATCGAGACTACTGTGTAAATAAAAAGGGAATCCAATTTTTCCATGGATTTCTTTTCGTTCAGGAAGATTTTCTTCATGATGAACCAGCCCAGAACAAAGGCGGCAATCCACAACAAATTATAATACTTTATCTGTATGAAACCCAATTTAAACAGGGTTCCTTCGGGGTTCCAATCAAATCCGAGAAAATACATTTATCTAAATTTTGGACTAATATAACTACTTTGAATGGTTGCACGGGTTAATTAAAGTGCAATTTTTCAGGGTACAGGGTCGTAACCACTTCCACCCCAAGGATTGCAACTGACAATACGCTTGATGGACAGCCACCCACCTTTGAACAATCCGTGTTTTTTTAGGGCCTCCAAGGTATATTGAGAGCATGTAGGTGAATAGCGGCAGGTTGCGGGAAGCATGGGGGATATAAAGAGTTGGTAAAACCGTACCAACAGTACAAATGGCGCTATCAAAATTTTCTTCATGTAAACCTCAAGTGATGGATAGGGACAAGGTAGCAAAAAGCCCCGACAAAATCGGGGCTTGGATTATACTTCTTCAGCAGATTGAACGGGTTCAAGATGTTCCCGTTCCTCATCGGTGTACATTCGTGATTTGATGACAAAACGGAGTCCCAACGGAATTTCCAGACTAAAACTGGCACCACGCCCTGTGGTTACATCAACTGTAAGCTGTGTGTGTTTCCAATATTCGAACTGGTCCTTGCTCATAAAAAAATCACATCCATGTATGGTGCCCAATTTTATATCGTTCCCATTGAGCATCAACTCGCCTTTGGGGAAGCACATGGGGGAGGAGCCATCACAGCAGCCCCCGCTTTGGTGGAACATAAGTTCGCCGTGGCGCTCCCTTAACTGGTCAATGATTTTTATGGCATTGTCAGATACCAATACGCGTTTTATCAAATTTCCCATCTTAGAAAAATCCCAATTTGTTCTTGTCGTAGGAAATCAGCATGTTTTTGGTCTGCGTGTAATGACTGAGCATCATTTTATGGTTTTCTCTACCGATTCCCGACTTTTTATACCCGCCGAATGGTGCATGTGCAGGGTAGTTGTGGTAGCAATTCACCCAAACCCTACCAGCTTCTATCTGTCGCGATATTTTATAGGCTTGGTGCATATCGCGAGTCCAGACCCCTGCGCCCAATCCGTATAGCGTGTCGTTTGCGATTTCCAAGGCTTCGGCTTCATCTTTAAATGTGGTTACGCAGACCACAGGCCCAAAAATCTCCTCTTGGAACACGCGCATTTTGTTGTTTCCTTTCAAAATGGTGGGTTGAATGTAATATCCACCTTCAAGCCCTTCGTTGTAAGCAGCCTCGCCACCGGCCAACACTTCACATCCTTCTTCTTTACCAATTTGGATGTAGTTCATGATTTTCTCGAACTGATCGTTGGAGGCCTGTGCGCCCATCATGGTTTCCGGGTCTAACGGATGTCCCAGTTTGATGGCTTTGGTGCGCTCCACAACTCGCTCTATGAATTTGTCGTAGATGCTTTCCTGTACCAATATTCTGGATGGACAGGTACATACTTCCCCTTGGTTCAATGCGAACATAACGGCACCTTCCAAACATTTATCGAAGAATTCATCGTCGGCGTCCATAATGCTTTCGAAGAAAACGTTAGGCGATTTACCGCCCAATTCCAAAGTAACGGGTATGATGTTTTTTGATGCATATTGCATGATCAATTGACCCGTTGTGGTCTCTCCTGTAAAGGCGATTTTTTTGATTCGAGAACTCGATGCCAAAGGTTTTCCAGCTTCAATACCAAATCCGTTGATGATGTTTAGTACACCGGCCGGAAGGATGTCCTCTATCAGCTCCATCAGTATTAATATGCCTACTGGTGTTTGTTCCGCTGGTTTTAGAACGACACAGTTTCCTGCGGCCAAGGCGGGAGCCAATTTCCAGGCGGCCATCAAAATAGGGAAGTTCCAAGGTATGATCTGTCCTACCACGCCAAGGGGTTCCATAATGTTCATGGATACGGTATTGCTGTCCAATTCACTTACCGAACCTTCTTCTGCACGGATTACACCCGCAAAGTACCTAAAGTGGTCTACTGCCAATGGCATGTCCGCGGCACGTGTCTCACGTAACGCTTTACCGTTGTCCCATGTTTCTGCGCGTGCCAACACTTCTAAATTTTTCTCCATGACATCCGCAATCTTTAAAAGAAGGTTACTGCGGTATGTTGCGGAGGAATTGTTCCATTCTGGTGCCGCTGCCCAGGCGGCATCAATGGCTTTGTCCACATCCTCTGCTGTGGATCGCGCAATTTTGGTAAATGCATTGCCATCTACTGGGGAAACGTTGTCAAAATATTCTCCTTTTGTCGGCGGGGTCCATTTGCCACCGATGTAATTTTCATATTGATCTTTAAACTTTGGTTTTTCTAAAACACTGCGTTCAGTAGTTTGTACATTGCTCATAATACTTGTTGTTAAAGTTAATTTTATGTTCGTTCACACTTTGCTCAAGTGACTGATTCTAAAAGTATTGATTTTGAACTCTGTACATCTGACGTATTCTATTAATGTCATGACCAATCCTCTTTGTTTTTATGTTTTTAACAAAAAATCATATCATATTTTTTATATTTAATAACTATTTACATAATATGTTAAGGAGTGAGTATTGAATATGCGATTGCCGGATAAATTCTATAAAGAAAGAAAACTGGAGCATTTGGTCGAAAACCAAACTTCCTACACCTTGAACAATGCATCAATGCATGTATTCGAGACGCATCTTCAAGCGGAAAAAGTACTCCTTCAATTTGACCAGCCTGTACTTGCCTCCATGTTGATTGGGAAGAAGGTGATGCATCTTAGAGACAAAAAATCTTTCAATTTTCTACCTGGTGAATCTTTGATACTTCCTTCCAATGAAGTCATGTGTATCGATTTTCCCGAAGCGAACGAAGAGAATCCGACACGTTGTTTGGCCATGGCCATTTCCGATGAAAAAATCAATAAGGTCATCAATTTGATGAACGAATCCATGCCCAAGCACGATGGTTCGGAATGGGCCTTGATGGATTACAATTACCATTTTACCAATGATGCCAGTATTTATGGTATTATCCAACGCTTGCTGTACCTGTTCACGGAAAATCACCCTTCCAAGGATTTTTTTGTGGATAATATGCTCCAAGAGTTGATAATTAGAATCTTGCAGGGGAATACCCGAGAAAAATATGCGCAAAATGCCTCTAAAATAAGTTCCAACAACCGATTGGCCTATGTAATCGAATACATCTCTCAGCACCTGCACGAGCCTTTAACGGTAGGGGAGTTAAGTAAAAAAGCATACATGAGCGAGTCTCACTTCCATAAAACTTTTAAAGACGAACTGGGCGTTACGCCGATTGATTACATCAACAGCGAACGTATTAAAATGGCTATCAATCTCTTAAAGAATCCTGATAGGAAAATAAAGGAAGTTTATATGGAATGTGGGTTTGAGAACCGTTCTTATTTCAATCGACTTTTTAAGCGAAAAATCCATGTTTCGCCAGGTGAATACCAATCAAAATTTGTGAAACACTAGTTTACGCTAAAGGTTGTACCGTCCTTGCCATCTTTTATTTGAATGCCCAATTCAACCAATTGGTCCCTGATTTTATCTGAAGTAGCAAAATCTTTTTTGGCACGGGCTTCGTTTCTAATATCAATTAACAAGTCCATCACTCCGTTGAGTGTGTTGGAATCATCTTTACCCATGGATTGATTTTCAATACCAAGTACATCGTAAACAAAGGCTTTGAACGAACTTGCCAGAAAATCTTTGTCTTCTTCAGAAATACTTTCCTTGTCTTCCTTGATCAGGTTGATGTGCTTTACGGCCTCGAACAACTGCGCGATTAAAATCGGGGTGTTGAAGTCGTCGTTCATGGCATCGTAACATTTCTGCTTCCAAGCGGCCACATCAAAATCCGATTTTTCATCGGTTTTTAATTTATCGATGCTATCAATGGCATCCATTAAACGGCCATATCCTTTTTCGGATGCTTGCAAAGCTTCGTCACTAAGGTCCAAAATACTGGTGTAGTGTGCCTGCATCATAAAAAAGCGAACTACGGCCGGTGAGTAGGGCTTGCTCAAAATATTGTTGTCGCCACTAAAAATCTCTGAGGGATAAATATTGTTGTCCGTGGATTTGGACATTTTTTTACCGTTCAGGGTCAACATATTGGCATGCATCCAGTAGTTTACGGGAGATTTTCCTGTACTGGCCTCTGCTTGTGCAATCTCGCACTCGTGGTGGGGGAATTTAAGGTCCATTCCTCCGCCGTGAATATCAAAGGTTTCGCCTAAATATTTGGTGCTCATGGCTGTACACTCCAAGTGCCATCCTGGGAAACCATCGCCCCAAGGGGATGGCCAACGCATAATGTGTTGGGGTTCCGCTTTTTTCCATAGGGCAAAATCCTGAGGGTTTCTTTTTTCGTCCTGCGCCGTAAGTTCACGGGTGTTGGTGATCATATCCTCCAACTTTCTTCCGCTCAACTTGCCGTAGTCATGGTCCTCATTGAACTTGATCACATCAAAATAAACCGAACCGTTGGCCTCGTATGCCAATCCTTTTTCAAGGATTTCCTTTATGATTTCAATCTGCTCTATAATGTGACCCGTAGCCGTGGGCTCAATGCTCGGGGGCAATAGGTTGAACTGTTGTAGGGTATTGTGGAAATCAACGGTGTAGCGTTGCACGACTTCCATTGGTTCAATCTGCTCCAGTTTTGCCTTTTTTGCAATTTTATCCTCGCCTTCGTCCGCATCGTTTTCCAAGTGGCCCGCGTCCGTAATATTGCGGACATAGCGCACCTTGTACCCCAAGTGTTTGAAGTACCGAAAAATCATATCAAACGACATAAACGTACGGCAGTTGCCCAAATGCACATTGCTGTAAACTGTTGGACCACAAACATACATGCCCACATGGCCTTCGTTTATGGGTTCGAATATGTCTTTCTTTCCAGTAAGTGAATTATGGATTCTTAAGGTTTGGTCTTTATAAAGTTGCATTTAACTGGTTGGTGTTTAAAATTCGGTGTCCAAGTTAATGTAATCCAAAAACTCTCTTCTGGTGGCCTCTTCTTTAAACTTTCCACCGTATTCGGCGGTCACCGTGCTACTGTCAATATCTCGAATTCCCCTAGAGTTTACACAAAGGTGCTTGGCATCGATAACGCAAGCTACATCTTCAGTACCCAAAACTTTTTGAAGTTCTTTTACAATCTGGATGTTCATTCGTTCCTGAACCTGAGGGCGTTTGGCATAATAATCCACTACTCGGTTCATTTTGGAAAGCCCAACTACTGTTCCGTTGGAAATATAGGCGATGTGCGCTCGGCCCACAATGGGCAACAAATGGTGCTCGCAAGTAGAGTAAACCACGATATTTTTCTCCACCAACATCTCACCGTACTTGTACTTGTTGTCAAAAGTTGAGGATTTCGGTTTTCTGTCCGGATGAAGTCCGCCAAAAATTTCCTGAACGTACATTTTGGCCACTCGTTTGGGTGTTCCCTTCAAACTGTCATCATCCAAATCAAGGCCGAGGGTAAGCATGATCTCTCTTACGCTTTTTTGTATTCTTTCGATTTTTTCTTCGTCGCTCAATACAAAAGCATCATCCCTTAACGGTGTGTCCGATGAGGAACCTACGTGGTCGTTTCCTCTTTCTTCATATTGTTCTTCCAATGCCTGCTCTAGTTTCATAGCTATTGCTTAAAGACAGCAAAGATATACATTAATGAGGGATTTAACATCTGCTTGCCGAGGTTTGACAACATAAATTATTGTTAACCCTAACGCCACGGTACTTTTATAATGCCCAAACGTACAGTCTTTTATGTTTAAACCCTTTTTTAAGACCTTATTTCTACTACTGATTTGTCAGGCTGCGAATGCCCAAGTTGCACAAGATTGTGTAGATGCGGTTCCTATTTGTAGTAACACCCCTATTAATGGGGGCACCAATGGTTTTGGTACAGATGATTTTAATGGAGCGGCCTCCAGTGGATGTTTGGAGCAGACCACGACCGGAGCCATTGAATCCAATTCTGCTTGGTATCGATTTAGGACGGCCGAAGCGGGGCAGTTAGGTTTTAATATTGGGCACAGCAGTGATGAGGATTGGGATTTTGCCCTATATCGTGCAACGGATTGCAGCAATCTGGGCGACCCTGTCCGCTGTAATTTTTTTGATAATAGCGAAAACACCAGTTTTATCGGGGTAGGGGAAGATCCTACGGGCGATTTGGATTCTGTTCATTATGAAGATTGGCTCCAAGTTGAAGCTGGCGAGGACTATTACCTCTTTATCAATAACTTCAGTAATGTCAATTCTGGTTTTTCCATTCAGTTTACAGGAAATATTTGGGTGGACCACCCCAATAGTGCATTGGATTGCACCATCATAAACAATTTACTGGGACCGCCGATTGCAGCCTGTGAAGGCGATAATGTAATCTTGGATGCTACTACTGTGGGAGCCACTAATTACGAGTGGTATAGTGATTCTGGAAGCGGATACCAACTGATAGCAGGTGCAAATACGGCCACTTATGATGTTCAAAGCACAGGACAGTACCGAGTGGTAGTCACTACATCTACCGAAAATATAGTGAGCGATGTTCAGGTGGGATTCAATGAAGTGCCTGTTACAGGTGTGTTAACTTATGAAACCTTTTGCCAAGAAGCTAACATGGCATTTAACTTGAATGATAAAGATTCCGAGGCATTGAATGGCACGGACCCTGATGATTTTGTGGTCAGTTACCATAGTTCGCAAGCAGATGCTGATGCTGGAAATCATCCTTTGGAGAAACAATATATTCCAACTGGAGGTCTCGAAACCATATTTGTTAGGACTACTTCTTTGGCAAATCCAGAGTGTTATGATGCTTCCCAAAGCTTTACTTTGAATGCCATTGAAACTCCGATCCTAAGTTTTTCGGACCAAGCTGTAATCTGTGAGTCGGTTGGAAGTCTGGAAATAGGGGAAACAAATTCTAATCCAAATTATACCTATCAATGGAGTACAGGTGAACAAACACCGTCCATATCAGTTTCCGAAAGCGGTCAATATACGTTAACGGTGACCAATCAATCCAATGGAACTGTTTGTGAAACCAGCCGTACCGTGTTCGTGGAAATTTCTACAATGCCACAAATTTCCAGTGTGGACATCGAGGATTTGAGCGTAAACAATACGGTAACCATCAATACGGAGAACAATGGTATGTACGAATACAGCATGGATGGCGGGGATTTTCAAGTGAGTAATGTGTTCGAGGGCGTGCCTCCCGGTGTTCATACTGTGCGTATGCAAGACCCGTATGGATGCGGCATTGTTGAAGAAGATATTGTAGTGGTGGGATATTTGGCGATTTTTTCGCCCAATGGAGATGTAATGAACGAGACGTGGCAAATCGAAGGACTCTCTACCTTAAATTCACCCATTGTTACGATTTATGACCGATATGGTAAGCTCATCAAGCAAATGAACGAGTTCGATGCTGGTTGGGATGGCAGCTTTCAGGGTAAACCGCTACCATCCACGGATTATTGGTTCAAATTATCCTATGTGGATGACAATGGCAACCGAACTTTCGCCAAGCATATCCAAAGTCATTTCTCCTTGAGACGTTAGCACAGATGTTGTTAGTCGATTAAGAGCAAATTTCTTCGATAAAAAATACTAAAGGTAGGGTTAATGGAGTTATAAGGGTTGTAAGTAGAATAACCATTAGCCCCAAAATTCTATGAGAGCCCTATTTAGCGCTATCTGTTGCTTCTTTCTATTTCAGGCGGTTAGCGCGCAAAACTCACCAGATTGTAGGACAGCCATTCCTGTTTGTGCCGATGAACCCATTTTGGGAACCACTGACGGTAGCGGTGATATCGATGATTTTGACCCGGAGGTAATTACCCAGACAGGCTGTTTGGAAAAAGGGAGTGTGAGCTCAGCTAATATTGAGAACAATACGGCCTGGTACGTTTTTAGGGCGGGTACGGACGGACAAATCGGTTTTGATATCGAGGCGCTTCCTGTAACGCCCGGTAGCCCGATTACCTCGGAATGGGATTTTGCTTTGTACGGCCCTTTTGATGAAACCATGAACGATAACTTCTGCACCATAGTGGGAGATGGCAGCGCACAGCCCATTCGGTGTAACTATGAATATAACGATACCGGCTTTACGGGAATAGGGGTGAACCCTGTTGATGGGCGAGAGGGTGCACCCTTTGTAAAGTCCAGCCAGAATACCTACGATGAATGGTTGAATGTGAGACAGGGGGAGATTTATTACCTGTACATCAATAACTACAATACCAATTTTGATGAAGAGCCAGAGTCTTTTATGTTGACTTTTACCGGTTCTTCCGTGGATGAAGATCAGGACAATGCCCTGGATTGTACTTTGCGAGATGAATTTTTAGGGTTTGATATTGTGGCCTGTGAGGGCGACCCGGATATTACTTTGTCCGCTTTAAATTCTCCGGTAGGACCAAGTATTTCAAATATTATTTGGGAGTTGGATGCTGATGATGACGGTACTTATGAAACCGTATTGGCCACAGGTGCCAGTGAAACAGAATTGATTGTTTCCAGTCCAAATTCTGGTCGCTATCGGGTTACAATCGAGTCCACGTTTGGTACCACGATTACCGATGATATCCTAATCACTTTTTATGGCACTCCGGAGCTAGAAGAAGTTCGGGTCATTGATGATTTGGTGAACAGTGACCAGACCGACCCGTACAATGTGGAAATTGTTCCGGTGGGAGATGGGAACTATGAATATGCCATAAATGGTGGCGAATTTCAGGATGATCCTATTTTTGAAGATGTTCCTCCGGGCACCAATACCGTTATCATTAACGATAAAAATGGTTGTGGTACTACCCAACCTATCGAGTTTTTGGTGGTTGGTTACCCAAAATTCTTTACCCCAAACAGCGATGGTGCTCACGACAACTGGACCGTTTACGGGGTTGAGCGATTGGAAAACCCTGTGGTATATATTTTTGACCGCTATGGTAAGCTGCTAAAGCAAGTGAATGTGAACGTTGGATGGGATGGTACTTTTAACGGTAGGGATATGCCTTCATCCGACTATTGGTTCCGTTTGGAATATGGGCGCGATGAAGATGGTCTTATTGTGGCCAAGTCGGTTCGCAGACATTTTTCATTGGTTCGCTGATATAAAAAAGGCCGGAATTTCTTCCAGCCTTGTACTTTCTATTTTTAGATATTTAAAATTTTAGTGTGTAGCCTAAAGATACATTGGTGTTTATTCTGTTGATAAGCGCTGCGTTGTCGACTCCGCCATCAAACAAATAGGAGTTCACATCTTGTTCGGTCCTGCTGTAGGCCAAATCCAATCGGCTAGCTCCAAAATTGTAACCTATACCGGCAGAAAAACCGTTCAGGTCTCCCACAAAATCTGTATCCTCATATGGACTTTGGTCATATCGGTAACCACCCCTAAGGCTAACTTGGTCTATACGGTACTCACCGCCTACACGGAAGGAGTTCACGGCACCAAGCGTGTCCGAAATAAAATCATTCTCAGCAGCAAAACTAGGGTCGGAAGTAGGTCTGAGTTGTGCTTTGGACATGTCCTGATAAGAGTAATCAAAGCTGATGAGTCCATCTTGTCCAAATACCAAAGCGACACTACCTGTATATTTTTCAGGGGTTTTTATCCTGTATTCATCGTAAAGGTTTACGATGGTAAAGTTGATGAAATCAATATCCGATACCGCTAAGTTTGAGTTGATTCGCTGTGAGGTATCGTCCGTTAAGGTGTACCATGTTGGCGATTGATAACTGGCTCCAACGCGAACCGTTTGATTTACCTTAGCGATGGCTCCTAGACTAAACGAGAATCCGTAACCTTCGGTATGTAAAAGATTGTCAAAAGAAATACTCTGAATCGGAGATTCGGCATCATAACCTTCTTCATCCAAATAGGAAACCCTGTCATAGAGTACGTTATGGAAGTTTAAAGATGCACCCAAGTATAGGTCTTCTTTGTATTGGCTTGCAAAGTTCAATGTGAATTTACTATTATAGCCAGAAGTGTTCCGAACATATCTTTGGTTTACAGTGCCGTATTGCGCATTGGAAAAGTAAGAGGTGTTCTGGTCATCATCTTCAACAGGTTCAATAATACCCGCTTGGAATCCAAGAAATGCCTGTTGAGCGGAGTACCCTAGATTGGCACCGATATCCAAATAAGCATCTTCAATATACTCACCTTGCTGGGTACGTAATGGACCTAGAGGTTCGCCATCGGCAAAATTCAGAAAATAGTTGTCGATTCCTACGGGGCTGGAACCTGTAACGACCAATTGGTTATCAAAATTTTGGACCATATCATAATTGACGGCCAAAGCAATTTTTTTCCAAGGGCTATCGGTAGATGAGTTCCATACAAAAACGCCACCGATTTGGTTAAATTCCAATGAATTGTCCGTAGTGTTTCTTGTGGTATTGCCATAAAGGGCATCGTTGTTCCTATGGTAGTTTGATCCTGTAATCGATATCTCGCTAAAATTGAATACTGCGGAACCGGCAGGATTAACGTTCAAGGCCGATAAGTCACCGCCCAAAGCTCCAAATGCACCGCCCATGGCTTGAAACCTTGCGGTTCCCTGTAGGTTTTCTGTGCTGTAGCGCATAACATCATCTATGGTTTGGGCACTTGCAAAAGTGCATGCCAATACCATTATGAAAGTTGAGATTCTTTTCATTTATTCTGATTTAGATTAATCAATATAACTTTGTGAAATTAAGGTCTACCGCCACCTCGACCACCTCTACTGCCACCTGATGAGCGAGATGCACCGGACGATCTTGAGCCACCACCGGAAGATCGGCTTACACCGGAGCTTCTGGAACTGCTTCCGGAGCTACGATAACTGCCACTAGATCTGCTGCTTCTGGAAGAACCGCTACTGCGATAGCTTCTGGAACTAGATCCGGTAGAGGAACGGTTGTAACTTCTGCTCGGTGCAGCACTTCTGGATTGATAGCTTCTAGAGCTTCGGTTGTAGTTTCCACTACTTCTAGTGCTAGGGGAAGTGCCATAGGAACGGTATGTTCTGGAACTTCCATTATAACTAGGGGAAGTACGGGTACTTCTACTTGTTCTGTAATTTTGGTTTCTGGAAACTGCATCAGCACTTACGGACCTTCTTACGTTGGACCTATTGCTATAGCCATTGGAACTTCTTCTGTTGGCCAAGCCATTATTTCTAGAAACCGTGCCATTGGAACGTCCACTATTGTTTCTAAATCTGGTCGAGTATCCGTTTGACCTAGATGTAATTGCAGTGCCAGGTATACGGGAAGTATATCCTCTTCGTCCTGACATGTAGGCGTAGTTTCTTCCATAATAACCACGGTTGTAATATGGACGGCCCCAGTAGTTGCCGTAGTATCCACCCCAGCCGTAATATCCGCCCCAACCAAAGTTGCCGGCCCAGCCCCAACCGTTGTATGGGTGTCCCCAGCCGTAGTATCCGCCCCAGCCCCAACGATTATACCTCCAAGGATTGTTCCATCCCCAGCCCCAGCCGTAGTATGGAGAGTTCCATCCCCAGCCGGCATTCCATAACCATGGGTCGTTCCAGCCGTAATAGCCGCCCCAGCCCCAACTGTTATCATAAACGTTGATGGAAATGCTGGTAGGATTGTCTCCCCATCCAGGGTTTCCGTTGTAGTTGTTGTTGTATGCGAAATAATCGGTCTGTTCGCCGTAAGGAATTGAATCATTCTGAGCCTGACTGGAATAGCTGTCTATATCTGTAAAAACCTCGCTATCCAATACTTCGCCAATTTCGTTAGCGCGGTCACCAAAGTATTCACCGTACATATTGCTTTCCTGCTCTTCGATTCTCATACCTTGGGCATTTCTCTTTTCAACACCAACAACGCGGTCGTTGGAGGAATAGATGCCGTCATCATAATAAGAAGCTTGTTGATAGGAACCACAGGAAGACGCAAAGATGGCACTGACCATCAATACGGCGGGGGTTCTAAGATTATTGTGGAGTAAAGACTTTAACATGGCGCAATTTTTATTGTTGAACATACTAAAAATAATTAGTTTTACCCAATCATTTTATTAATAAAGTCGCAAGTTTTGTGCCAAACTACAATTGATGGGTAAAAATTTAACGAGCAGAGCAGAGGATTATTCCAAATGGTATAACGAACTGGTGGTAAAGTCGGATTTGGCTGAGAACTCGGGTGTTAGGGGCTGTATGGTGATAAAGCCGTACGGTTATGCCATATGGGAAAAGATGCAGGCGCAATTGGACAAAATGTTCAAGGAAACGGGTCATGAGAATGCCTATTTTCCATTGTTCATTCCAAAATCATATTTGAGCAAGGAGGCCAGTCATGTTGAAGGGTTTGCCAAGGAGTGTGCGGTGGTCACCCATTACCGTTTGAAAAATGCCGAGGATGGGAGTGGCATAGTGGTGGACGAGGATGCCAAATTGGAAGAAGAGCTCATTGTTCGTCCCACTTCGGAAACCATAATCTGGGATACGTATAGAAGATGGATTCAATCATACCGCGATTTACCCTTAAAAATCAACCAATGGGCCAATGTGGTGCGTTGGGAAATGCGGACCCGTCTTTTTCTTAGAACTGCCGAATTTTTATGGCAGGAAGGGCATACCGCGCATGCCACCCGAGAGGAGGCAATTGAGGAGGCAGAGCTTATGATGAACGTATATGCCGAATTTGCTGAAAAATATATGGGTGTTCCCGTAATCAAAGGGACCAAAACAGAAAGCGAACGTTTTGCCGGTGCCGAAGAAACGTATTGTATCGAAGCCTTGATGCAGGACGGTAAGGCGCTACAGGCAGGAACATCCCACTTTTTAGGTCAGAATTTTGCAAAAGCGTTCGATGTGAAATTTGCCAACAAAGAAGGCACACAAGATTATGTATGGGCAACATCTTGGGGCGTTTCCACCAGATTGATGGGAGCCTTGGTAATGACCCATAGTGATGATAACGGATTGGTGCTTCCACCTCAACTTGCGCCTATTCAAGTAGTAATCGTACCTATTTATAAAGGATTGGACCAGTTGGATGCCATTTCTGAAAAAGTAGAGCCTTTGGTGAAGCAACTACGTGATAAAGGCATTACCGTAAAATATGATACCCGTGACACCCATAAACCAGGCTTTAAATTCAATGAGTATGAGTTGAAGGGGGTTCCGGTTCGTTTGGCTGTTGGTCAGCGTGACTTGGCCAATGGCACCTTTGAGGTGGCCCGAAGGGATACCCTGTCCAAAGAAATCGTGAAAGCCGAAGAGGTAGTGGAAAAAGTGGTTTTGTTAATGGATGAAATCCAAGATAACATCTTTAACAAAGCGTTGGATTATAGAAAGGGGCACATTACGGAAGTGGATTCCTATGATGATTTCAAAAAAGTTATCGAGGAAAAAGGAGGTTTTGTTTCAGCGCATTGGGACGGTTCGGCCGAAACCGAGGATAGGATAAAAGAAGAGACCAAAGCCACTATTCGCTGCATTCCATTGGATGCAAAAGAAGAAGAAGGTAAGTGCATGGTAACAGGAAAACCGTCCAATAAAAGGGTGTTGTTTGCAAAGGCATACTAAAGAGGTGGCAAAAAATAAAAAATACTGTTGCAAGACTTAAAAATAGTTGTATTTTTGCATCCGCAATTATGCAACCATATGGCCCGTTCGTCTAGGGGTTAGGACGCCAGGTTTTCATCCTGGTAACAGGGGTTCGATTCCCCTACGGGCTACAAAGAAAAGTTTTAAGCTTTAAAAGCTTTTATTTTTTAACTTTGAAGCTTGAAATTTTTTAGACTGAAATAATGGCCCGTTCGTCTAGGGGTTAGGACGCCAGGTTTTCATCCTGGTAACAGGGGTTCGATTCCCCTACGGGCTACAAAGAAAGGATTTAGAAAGAATTAATTGTAAGCAATGGCAAACCATAAGTCAGCATTAAAGAGAATTAGAAGAAACGAAGCAGTACGTTTGCGTAACAGGTATCAGCACAAAACTGTGCGTAATGCCATCAAAAAATTGCGTAACGAGGAAGACAAAAAGGCTGCTGAAGCTTTGTTGCCTACTGTAGTTGGCATGATCGATAAATTGGCAAAGAAGAACATCATTCACAACAATAAGGCCGCAAACCTTAAAAGTAAATTGATGACGCAGGTTGCAGCAATGTAATCGTGTCCAATCACAATATGTAGAACGCCTCCTTTTAGGGGGCGTTTTTATTTGTGCAAAGTTCTACCTAAAGGCCTTTCTTTTATGTACCATGACCCCAATCATAAAGGTGCCATACATAAACAGGATAAAAATCCAAAGAACACTGCGTAGGTTATAGTTGACCCAAATCTTAGGAGCTTCATAACCTATAATTATCAGAAAAGGGAAAATTGAATGGAAAACGGCAAGCCCCAAACTGGTCCAGAACATCAAATTGTGTTTTTTGGGGTATGGGCTGAACTCAATTTTCTTCTCTTTGTAGTACAGCCAAATACTGAATAGTAATACCATGGATGCAACTAGATCTGCATAGTATAGATTTGAATAGAAAGGGTCTTGGAAGAATAGGCTAATGGCATAACTTAATAAACTTATCCCTGCACCTATTTTTACCCATTTCTTGTGCACTTCTTTATGCAATACCTGCCAATAGACGTAATAAAAAAATAAAAATGTTATCACCGAATAGATGTTGTAAATGATAACATTGTACCAATTGTACTTGTTGTTGCTCACCACTTGGAATTCCTCATGGAACTTTATAAAATATCCCAGCAACTCTGTTAAAAATGTATACATGAGATACATGGGGTAATATTTTAACGGAGTATCAAAATAAGTGCGGTAACAGGCCACGGATACCAACCAAACAATAAGATAGAAAGGGATAATGTAATGTTCCGTGATAAAGGTTAGGATCGCATCCATAATTCTATGGTAACCGTCTAATGGACAGTGCTCTGGTTTCAGTTTGGTTGGACGGCAAAAATAACAAAAAAAGCCTCCCAAGAAGGGAGGCTGGTATACGTTGTTTTAGAATATCACCTGAATGCTCTCCTTTTGCCGATCAGCAGACCAAAAATGATAAATCCATACATTAATATTATCGATGTAACCAAGATGGGTTTTAAAAATATCCAGATTCCATATACTGCCTTAATCTTATAAAATGTTAGGATTAAGGGAAATGGAATATAAAATGCCAATAGGCCTATAGTTACCCAAAACATCAAATTAAATTTTAAAGGGTGACTGCTCTCTTCATTGAGTTTTTCTCTTAGGTACATAAGTGAAATCAAAACCATGAGAACGGATCCAAAGATATGGGCATAGGTCGTCTGATAAATCAATGGATTGACTAAAATGCCATTCACCAAGTATCCGAACACGCATGCTATAATGAGATAAAAAACCAGTTTTTTGAGCTGATCACTTTTTAATATTTTTCGATATACATCGAAAATGTATACGAAAAATACAACTTGATAAATATTGTAGATTACAATATTGTTAGGGGTGTATTTGCTATCGGAAAAAAATTGAAATTGATCGCTATATGTGATGAAATATCCCAAGATTTCATTAAAGAAAGTGTACATAATAATCATTGGGAAAAACTTTAGAGGTGTATCAAAAAACCTCCTATACCTGTAGACCGAAATAATCCAAGTCGCCAAGTATAGTATCACAAAGATCTGATCCCAAATGAGATTTAAAACTTCTTGCAGGGTCATTCTTTATTGGAAGTCCGAACCAAACGGAGGAGGATAGGAATTTCCATGATTTAAGTTCAAACTTTTACTTCCGCTCTGAAAGAAGGCGGGTGCAAAACTGGCCTGCGAAGTGTTGGGTTCACTTTCTTCTCCAGTTTCTGTGGTGCCAACAACCGCTTTTATTGGTTTTGCCTTTCCATCAGAACCTATATAGAAGCCCTCTTCTTTGCCATCGATCATGGTAGTGGGTACAATAAAGATGGAGTTTTGTCTAGGATGGACCACTTTTTTTCCATCAGGAAAATCGGGTTTATCAGGATAGTTTGCAAAGTAAATTCTTAAGGATGCAACCTTAACACCTGCCTCATGAGCTTCCTGCCCCACATATTTCATGTATTGTTCCATATCGGCATAGCTAAAGGACGTAAAACGGGATGGAACAAATTTTTCATCAGCGTTCCGTTCGGCCTCAAATGTTCGTATAATGTCTATCCTATTTTTGGTGTAATTGTCGTACAATGATTTGGATTCTTCCAAAGAAATGATGCCCTCGGGTGGAGCAATTTTTTCTTGTCCAGGTTCGGTCGGTTCTTCTTTTTTGGGTGCTTCTTGACAGGCTCCCAGTAGTAATAAAATTGCCCCAAAAGAAGCGATCAGAATGGTTTTGTTGTTTTTCATAGTTAAGTATTTAGTTCAGTTTTGAGGAAACCGGAATAAAGATATGTCTTTTCTGTAAATTGACTCAATAAAAAACCCTTCAAAAGTTGAAGGGTCTATTGTTATATTGTAAGAAGTACGGTGTGCTTTTACTCGTTCATGGTGAGTAAAAACTCCTCGTTGTTCTTCGTTTGCTTTATGCGTTGCTCCATAAACTCCATAGCTTCAACAGGGTTCATGTCGGCAAGATACTTTCGCATGATCCACATACGTTGAATGGTGTTTTCGTCCAACAACAAATCGTCTCTTCGTGTAGAGGAAGAAATAAGGTCGATGGCAGGGAAAATCCTTCTGTTGGAAATTCTTCTGTCCAATTGAAGCTCCATGTTGCCGGTACCCTTGAATTCCTCAAAAATAACCTCGTCCATTTTGGAGCCAGTTTCCGTTAAGGCTGTTGCGATAATGGATAAAGAACCTCCATTTTCAATGTTACGTGCCGCACCAAAGAAACGTTTTGGCTTGTGCAGCGCGTTGGCATCCACACCACCACTCAATACCTTACCAGAAGCGGGTTGTACGGTGTTGTAGGCACGGGCCAAACGGGTAATGGAATCCAATAAGATCACAACATCGTGACCACATTCCACCAATCTTTTTGCTTTTTCCAATACAATATTGGCAACCCTTACGTGTTCTGTGGCTTCCTTGTCAAAAGTGGAGGCAACAACTTCTCCGCGTACGTTGCGCTGCATGTCCGTAACCTCTTCAGGGCGTTCATCGATCAATAGGATGATTTGGTACACCTCAGGGTGGTTGGCCGCAATGGCATTGGCAATATCTTTCAACAACATGGTTTTACCCGTTTTGGGCTGGGAAACAATCATTCCTCTTTGTCCTTTTCCGATAGGAGAGAACAAATCCATGATCCTTGTTGAAATTGTACTTTGCTTTTCCGCCAATTTGAACTTTTCCTTTGGAAACAATGGAGTAAGGTGCTCAAAAGCTACCCTGTCGCGAACCACTTGTGGGTCCAGTCCATTGATTTTGTTCACTTTGATCAATGGGAAATATTTTTCACCTTCTTTTGGAGGTCTAATGTTCCCTAAGATCGTATCGCCGGATTTTAGTCCGAATAAACGTATCTGGGATTGCGATACATAAATATCATCTGGGGAAGAAAGATAGTTGTAATCGGATGATCTAAGGAATCCGTAACCATCTTGCATAATGTCCAGGACACCTTCACTCTCGATAATACTATCGAACTCGAACTCTGGTTCTTTGTACCTGTTTTTCAGGTCCTTGTCAAAGTTGCTGTTCTTTTTGTCGTGATGTGGTTTGTTGTTCTGGTTGTTTCTTCTATTGTTGTTCTGATTCTTTTGAGGACTATTATTGTTGCTATTGCTATTGCTCTGTGGCTTATTGTCCTTTTTGGGTTGGGGACTTTGTCCCTTTGAATCGTCTTTTTTGTTTCTGGGCTCCCTTTTTGGAGGGGCTTTATCACCACTTTCATTAGTAGTGCTCTTCTCCTCGGTCTTTTTTGGACGAGGTGTTCTGGCCCTTTGTGGTTTGGATTCAGGTTTTTCTTCGGTAGTCGCTGCTACAGTTTCCTTAACTGCTTTGGGATTGGACGCCTGTAAGTCCAATATTTGGTAGACCAGGTCCAATTTTTTCAATGATTTGAATTTGGGAACATTAAGATCCTTTGCAATTTCTTGCAGCTCAGGAAGCTTTTTAGCTTTTAGATCGGAAATCTCGAACATTAAGTAATGGAATAAGTTAAACTTGTGTGATTCTAAAATTTGAAGTAAAGTTATTTATGAATGCTACTGGAGAAAGAATTCCTAGGTAGGTGCTTGATAATAACGAGACAATATTACAAATAATTTTTCAAGATTAAGGCCTTAATTCTCAAAAAGACGCCTATTTTTGCCATTCCAAAGCAATTTGTACAATGATTCAACGGATACAAACGTTATTTTTGCTCATAGTAGGCCTTATTTCAGGCGTGCTGCCGTTCTTTTTGAACTTGTGGGTGGAAATAGGTGGGAAAGAGGTGTTTGCCCAAGACGAAGTGTTGGTGAGCCTAGTTTTTTACACTGTGACCGTTTTGGCAGTTGTATCTATTGTAATGTACAAGAAAAGACAAAATCAATTTGTGGTGAACAGATTGAATATGATATTGAACCTTTTTTTACTAGGATTTTTCGTTTATCGATCGCTAAGCTTATCCGGAGAAACTGTGGTTTCTGAGAAGGGTATTGGGATGCTGATTCCTGTATTTTCTATCGTTTTTCTGGTCCTGGCCAACAGGGCTATCAAAAAGGATGAAGATCTTGTAAAATCTGTTGATCGCTTACGTTGAACCTAACATCTTAGTAGTATTAGTGCGAAAAAACCCTGGCTTTGGCCGGGGTTTTTATGTGTTTGGCTATCGCTTGCCCAACTCCACCACTTCTAAATCCGATATTTTATCCCCATCGATAACAAAACGCAACATAGTGCGTACCTGATGAAAACCATGCTTTCCACATGCCCCTGGATTCATGTGCAACAGCCCCGATTTTTTGTCGTGCATTACCTTTAATATATGGGAATGTCCACAAATAAATAGTTTGGGCGGATTGTTTCTGATTTCATCCCGTACCCGAATATTATAACGGTTCGGATAACCGCCAATGTGCGTAATCCAAACATCGACCCCTTCGCACATAAATCGGTTATTTTCTGGAAATTCTTTTTGGATCACATGGTCATCAATATTTCCGTGCACGCCTCTAACCGGTTTTAGGGCTTCCAGCTCATCGGTAACAGATAGGCTTCCAATGTCGCCTGCATGCCAAACTTCATCAGCTTGCGCTGCATATTTTAAGATAGTTGGGTCCATATGGCCATGCGTGTCGGAAAGCAACAGGATTTTCTTCATTTCACTAAAAATATGCTAAAAACCAACGGTCGGATTTATGTTGGAAAGGATTCAATTATCTTTACAGGCTTAAAAGTAATCCATTCCATTGAGATATTTCGTCCAATTTTCTTATTTCGGCAAGGCATATCATGGTTGGCAGAACCAACCCAATGCCATTACCGTGCAAGAGGTTTTGGAAAAAGCACTGTCCACATTGTTGCGTGAAAAGGTTGAGGTGGTAGGTGCTGGAAGAACCGATGCAGGAGTGCATGCCAAGCAGATGTTCTGCCATATGGATGTTGATTCAATATCGGATATTGATGAATTGGTGTACAGGTTGAATGCCTTTTTACCGGATGATATTGCCGTACAGGCCATATTTCCTGTTATCGATACAGCCCATGCCCGTTTTGATGCTATTGAACGCACTTACGAATATTGGCTCGTCAAGGAAAAGAGTCCCTTTCTTTTTGATTATGCCCACTTGGTAAAGCATCCTTTGAACTTGCCATCGATGAACAGGGCGGCGCAATTGATGTTGAATTATACTGATTTTGAATGTTTTTCCAAATCCAATACCGATGTAAAAACGTTCAAATGTGATGTCCGCGAGGCAGTTTGGACAGTAGATAAAGAAAAATGGGTCTTTACCATTACCGCCGACCGTTTTTTACGGAACATGGTCCGAGCCGTGGTAGGTACATTGCTGGATGTGGGGCAGGGTAAAATATCCCCTGAGGATATTCATAAGATTATAGCAAGTAAAGATAGGGGAGAGGCAGGTGTCTCCGTCCCGGCAAAAGGATTATATTTGACCAAGGTTTCATATCCAAAAGAAATTTTTGATGAGCAAAAAGGATGATGTAGGAAAAGCGTTTGATTTTCGATTGTTCAAGCGTGTTTTTTCACGGACCAGGCCCTATCGAGGCATTTTTTGGCTGGTGGCCATAGTGGCCATTTTATCGGCGGCATTTGCTATCGGAATTCCCTTGTTGGTCAAGGAAATCATCAACAAGTCTCTGGAAAGCAAGGATTCTGAGCAATTGCTGAACAATGTTATGCTCATGCTTGCTTTTTTGCTCGGCCAGGTAATTACGCAATTATTGTTCAATTATTATGCGAACCTATTGGGAGAGTCGGTCATCAGGGATATCCGCATCAATCTTTTTGAAAAGATGACCAGCTTTAAAATGACCTACTTCGACAATTCTTCCATTGGGGTTTTGGTGACCAGGGCCGTAGCGGATATGCAACGCATTGGCGAAATATTTAGCCAAGGGTTCTTTATGATAGTGGCCGATGCTCTTAAAATGCTGTCCGCAGCCATTATTATGGTGGTCATTAACTGGAAGTTGGCCTTGATTGTATTTGCCATTATGCCAATTATCCTAATTGCTACACGGCTATTTCAACAAGCCATGAAGGTGGCCTTTGTGGAAGTTAGGGCACAGGTATCCAATCTTAATTCATTTGTACAGGAGCGAATAGCTGGAATGAAAATCGTTCAACTCTTCAACCGTGAGGAGATTGAAAAGGAGAAGTTCCGTGTTATCAACGAAAAGCATCAAAATGCTTGGTTGAAAACGGTCTGGTACAACTCCATATTCTTCCCTATCGCTGAAATATCCAACTCTATTGGTATTGGGTTGGTGGTGTATTTTGGTGTGATTCAAAACATACAAAATGTGGGGATGGACAACAAGGGGGCCATTTTGGCATTCTTTTTCTTGATGGACCTGCTATTTAGGCCACTACGTCAAATCGCCGATAAGTTCAATACCCTGCAAATGGGAATGGTAGCTGCCAACCGTGTATTCAAGATTTTGGATACCGATAGCCATATCGACGATAACGGCACCGTGGAGAAAAAAGATGTGAAAGGAGATATTGAATTCAAGGATGTACATTTTGGCTACGTGCCGGATGAAGAAGTACTCCATGGAATTTCGTTTGATGTTAAAGCTGGGGAGACCGTTGCCATAGTTGGAGCTACGGGAGCCGGAAAATCTACGATCATTAATCTGCTCAATCGATTCTACGAGATCAACTCCGGTAAAATTTTGGTGGACAATGTGTGTTTGGACGACTATACATTAAAGTCGCTCCGTTCACATATCGCTATTGTGCTGCAAGATGTATTCTTGTTTGCAGATACCATTGCGAATAACATTTCACTTCGTGATAAAGATATCACCACGGAACAGATTGAGGCGGCCGCCAAGCAAATTGGCGTACACGAATTTATTTCGAGCCTTCCAGGTGGGTACCAATACAACGTAAAAGAGCGTGGGACCATGTTGTCCAGCGGTCAGCGTCAATTGATTGCCTTTTTGAGGGCCTATGTGAGCAATCCGAGTATTCTTATTTTGGACGAGGCCACATCATCCGTGGATACCTATTCCGAAATACTGATACAAGAAGCCACCGACAAGATTACCGAAGGCAGGACTTCCATTATTATAGCCCACCGTTTGGCAACCATTAAAAAAGCGGATAAAATTATTGTAATGGATGCCGGTAAAATCATTGAGGTCGGAACCCACAAGGAACTGTTGGAAAAAGGCGGCTACTACAACGACCTTTATCAGGCACAGTTTTTGGCAGAGGAAGTGGCTTAACTCTAATTTTGAGGTGGAGGCACAAAATCTTCAATGTTTAACATACCGGTTAACAACATGATAAGCGGTATCAATGTGGCCATCATCATATAAAGAATTACAAAACCCATATTGAAAAATATTAACCTTCCAACCAGTGCCAACCCTTTTGAACTTGATACGCGAATAACTACGAAGCAGGCATATAAAAGCATCATCAATGAGCCAATTAATGAAAATATCATAAAGTTTTCTGGAGCAAATAAGAGAATCAAAACTGATGGGATAAAGATTACGACGCTATAATGTGATAACGTGTACATGAAAATAATGGTGCGCTCTGCAAAATTATATTTCTTTTCATCAAAACACAGCCACCCAGAAATGGCCATCAATGGAATGAAAAGAATAAATACCAAAGATTGATAGTCAATTATGAAACCCATCAATTTTTGTTGAAATTTTATTTGTTCTTCTGTGTCATAGAAATCGAAATCAAGCAAATCGATGGATTTGGACATAAGGAAAATTTGAACTCCTGAAAGCGTTAAGGCTATCCCTAAATAACTGATGGGATTCATGTATTTTCTACGAAGTCCTTGCAAATAACCCTCGATGACCACCTCCGGTTTTGAGAACAAATGAACAAACGTATTTACGAACGTATTGTCCAAGTTGAAGTATCGCTCTAGAACATCGGTCCAGAGATTCTTAATTGTAATTCTGTTGCGAATTACCTTTCCGCCACAAGCTGGACAATAAAGAAAGTCCGTTCGTAGTCTTGTGTCGCAATTTTTGCACGTCATTGCTCCAAGTCCTTTTTAATTCGTTTTGCCAATTCCTCCTTGTTTTTAAAAGGAATAAAATCGCCATTTTTTATGTAGGATATGGAACCTGTTTCCTCACTGACCACAAGACAGAGAGCATCCGTCTTTTCGGTAATGCCAACGGCGGCTCTGTGGCGCAGGCCAAAACGAAGGGGGATATTACGGTCGTTGGAAACGGGCAAAATCACTCTGGTGGCGGTAATGAAGTTTTCTTGGATTACAATGGCACCATCGTGCAGGGGACTGTTTTTGAAAAAGATACTTTCTAAAATAGGCTGTGTTATTTTTATGTCCATCGTATCTCCGGTAGATTTTACAAAATCCAAGGAGTTGTTCCTTTCTATAACGATGAGTGCACCGGTTTTGGATGAGGCCATGCGTTCGCAGGCATTTATGATGGCATCAACATCCGTGGTGGTCGAGATCGCTTCTTGTTTTAAAAACTTAAAGCGTCTTAAAAAATTTCTTTTGGAGGCAAAATTAGTGGAACCGACCATCAACAAAAACTTTCGAATCTCTTGTTGGAATACAATGATCAGAGCTATAAGACCTATGTTCATAAAGCCACCCACCATACTGCTGATCATTTTCATTTGAAGCAATTCGGTAAGTTTCCATAATGCCCAAACAATCACGATACCTATAAAAATATTGATGGCCACCGTTCCCTTTACCAGTTTGTAAATGTAATACAGGAGTGCGGCCACTAGGACTATGTCGATGACATCCGTAATCTTGAACTCGATAAAATTTAAAAAATCCAACCGCAGCGTTTTTGTAAAATTAGCAAAAATAGGAGAACCTCAAATTAGAGGGCGTTCTCTTTTAAGGCCGTTACAAGTTTAACACATTCCACGGCTTCTTTTACATCGTGGGCCCTAATAATATTGGCGCCTTTTAAAAGTGCCACGGTATGTAGCGCCGTGGTTCCGTTCAAAGCTTCTTGAGGTGATGATTCCAGCACTTTATAGATCATGGATTTTCTGCTCAGACCTATCAAAATGGGCAGACCAAAGGTTTGGAACATGTCCAAATGGTTCAGTAGCGTGTAATTTTGCCCCTTTGTCTTGGCAAAGCCAAAGCCTGGGTCAATGATGATATCGTTGATTTTTTTTGATGTGGTCTCTTTGATTTTCTCTGAAAAATAATACCTGAGGTCGTTGATTAAGTTGTCGTAGGTCGCTTGCTTTTGCATGGATTGCGGAGTGCCCTTCATGTGCATCATAATGTACGGAACTTGATGGTTGGCGACTGTATCGAACATTGCTTCATCCAGATTTCCAGCTGATATATCGTTGATCATGGCCGCACCGTGTTCTATACTTTCAGCTGCTACCTTGCACCGAAAGGTGTCCACCGAAATCAAAGTATCGGGAAATTTCTTTAGAATAAGATTTATAACGGGAATCATCCGTTTCAGCTCTTCATCCTCAGGAACATGTTCGGCACCCGGTCTGGAACTGTAGGCGCCCATATCTATAAAAGTTGCACCATGGTTGAGCATATATTCCACTTGATTAAGGATGGATGCTTCGTCCTTGTACTTGCCACCATCAAAAAACGAATCTGGAGTAAGGTTGAGTATGCCCATCACTTTGGGCGTTTTTAGGTCTACAAGCTCACCTTTACAGTTTATGGTCATAAAAAATATCTGCTTTGTCGGGTTTCATTATCTTTGGCAAAGTGCTCATGGGCACAGATAAGTTGGACGAAATTTACGCAAATTAGCAACAATACATGCAGCAGACTTCCCAACAATACGATGCGGTGATACAAACCTGTCGCGAATTGTTTTCAAAAAAAGCCAAGGACTATGGTACCGCTTGGCGAATCCTTAGGTTGCCCTCATTGACAGACCAGATTTTTATTAAGGCACAACGTATTCGTGGTCTTCAACAGAACGATGTGCGCAAGGTGGACGAAGACGAGCGTTCCGAGTTTATCGGGATCATTAACTATTCCATTATGGCACTCATTCAGATTAAAAAGGGAGTGGTAGAGCAGCCAGATTTGACCGCTGAGGAGGCAATTGCACTTTATGATGAGCAAGTTGCCATTACCAAGAAGCTCATGGAAGACAAGAACCATGATTATGGGGAGGCTTGGCGCGATATGCGCGTAAGCTCTCTTACGGATTTGATCTTGCAAAAGTTGCTGCGCGTAAAACAGATTGAGAACAACAAAGGAGCCACCTTGGTCAGCGAAGGCGTGGATGCCAACTATCAGGATATGGTTAATTATGCAGTTTTTGCATTGATTCATTTAAACGAAGAAGAATGAAATATTTGGTTTGGATATCAAGAATTATAGTAGGGGTATTGTTCATTATCAGCGGGCTGATAAAGTTGAACGACCCCATGGGTTTTTCCTTCAAACTGGAGGAGTATTTCAGTCCAGGGGTATTGGACCTACCGTTTTTGACGCCTTTGGCATTGGCCATATCCATTTTTGTGGTTATTGTTGAGGTGATTTTGGGCATTTTACTATTGATTGGATTTAAACCCAAATTCACGGTTTGGAGCCTACTGCTCATGATCGTATTTTTCACATTCTTGACGTTTTATTCCGCATATTTCAATAAAGTGACCGATTGCGGATGCTTTGGCGATGCAATCAAACTCACCCCATGGGAATCCTTTACTAAAGACGTGATCCTATTGGTGTTTATTTTGATTCTGTTTTTCGGCAGAAAATATATTACACCATTGTTCAGTCCCAAAGTCAATTGGATAGTTGGGGGAGTGTCATTGCTGGCTTGTGCCCTGTTTGCAAATCATGTATTGGCCCATTTGCCATCGGTGGATTTTAGGCCCTATAAAATTGGTGCTAACATACAAGAAGGAATGTCCGTTCCCGAAAATGCTCCGAAACCCATTTATGAGTATGCTTGGCGTTTTAAGGTGAATGGTGAAGAGCAAATTTATCTAACGGAGGGCGATTATCCTACGGTAGATGGAGAATTTATTGATGTGGAAACTACTCAGATACAAGCAGGGTATGAAGCTCCCATTCATGACCTTACCATTGAACAAGAAGGGCAGGACTACGCATCTGAACTGCTAGAAGAGGATAAATTGGTAATGGTGATTGCCTATGATATGGCAAAAAGCAACCTTGAGGCCTTTGAGGAAGTTGCCGAGGCAACCGCCAAGGCAAAACAAAATGGTTACAAAGTTATAGGTATGTCAGCTTCGAGCAGCGATATGGCCGAGAAGATTATTGCAACCTACGGATTGGATTTTGAATTCTATTTTACAGATGAAACAACTTTGAAGACTATTGTACGTTCCAATCCAGCTATTTTAGTGCTCAATAAGGGGACTATTCAGCAAAAGGTCCATTATAACGATTTTGAGGAACTGGAGTTTTAATGTTTGTTGTTTTTCAGTTTAAATGTTTTGATGTAAGATGGGAAGGATAGATAGGTTCGAAGATTTGGAAGTCTGGAAAATTTCCAGGGAACTGTGTCAACTACTAGAGCACCTTTTTCAAACAACTGAGTTGGGGAACAATTATGCGTTGCGTAACCAAATGGAGCGAAGTTCAGGTTCAATTATGGATAATATAGCAGAAGGCTTTGGAAGAGGTGGGAATAAAGAGTTCCATAATTTTTTGAGTTTTTCAAAAGGTTCGTGTACAGAGTTGAAATCTCAATTTTATCGTTCTTTCGACAAGAAGCTAATCACTGATGAGGATTGCATGAAAGCTCTGGAGATGACAGAACACTGTAACAACAAAATTGGGGCGTTTATGTATTACCTTCGAAACACTATAATAAGAGGACAAAAATTCAACAATAGGGAAAAAGAATAATTTTTACACCAAACACCAAACACCAAACACCAAACACCAAACACCAAACAGTATAACATAATAACAGAGAACATGAGAACAAAGATTGTAGCAGGAAACTGGAAAATGAACAAGAACCTTCAGGAAACGGAGGAACTTTTGGCCGAGCTTTCCGCCAAACTACCAGATACTGATGCCGATGTGATAGTTGCGCCTACATTTGTAAACCTTCAAGCCGCAAAACAAGCATTGCAAGATTCCAAAATACAAGTGGCCGCTCAAAATATGCACTTTGCAGAAAGTGGGGCCTATACAGGGGAGATTTCCGCTGATATGTTACTTAGTTTAGATGTAGATGTTGTCATTTTGGGTCACTCAGAAAGACGAGCCTACTTTGGTGAAGACGATGAGTTATTGGCCAAAAAGGTGAAAACCGCCATCGAAAAGGGTCTAAAAGTAATTTTCTGCTTTGGTGAAGAATTGGAGGATAGAAAATCCGACAATCACTTTGCCGTAGTGGAAAGCCAGTTAAAAAATGCGCTTTTTGATTTAGATGCCAGCGCTTGGAGCAAGATAGTACTTGCCTACGAGCCTGTGTGGGCCATTGGTACAGGAGAAACCGCCAGTCCGGAACAAGCACAGGAAATGCATGCGTTTATCAGAAAAACCATTGCGGAAGGATTTAACTCTTTCATTGCCGAAGATGTGTCCATTTTATACGGTGGAAGTGTAAAACCTGCCAACGCTGCCGAAATATTTTCAAAACCAGATGTAGATGGTGGTTTGATCGGAGGAGCTTCATTGAAAGCTGAAGATTTCTCGGATATCATCAAGGCCATTTAAAAACAAATCCATTGGTCTATCTCGAATACGACTTTAAAATAAGCCCGCTCCAACCCGCAACCGATATTTTGATTGCGGAGTTGGGGGAATTGGGGTTTGAGAGTTTTGTGGAAAATGAAACAGGACTATTGGCTTACATTCTCAAATCAGAATGGAAAGAAGATACCTTGGAAGAACTATTTGTGTTCCAAAATCCAAATTTTGAAATAAGTTGGTCCCAGAAGGAAATCGAGCAGCAGAATTGGAATGCTGAATGGGAAAAGAATTTTCATCCCATAATAGTAGGAGATAGGTGTATGGTTCGAGCTCCATTTCATGAGGCTACCAATGTGGAATACGATATCATTATAGAACCAAAAATGAGTTTTGGTACGGGGCACCACGAAACCACACATATGATGTTGCAACATATTCTGGACAACGATTTCGATGGAAAATCAGTCCTGGATATGGGATGCGGAACAGGTGTGCTTGCCATTTTGGCCAAAAAGCGTGGCGCGGGAGATACCGAGGCTATAGATATTGATGAATGGTGCTTTTTGAATACCCAAGAAAATGTAGAGCGAAACGGTTGTTCCGATATCAAAGCCTTTCAAGGAGACAGTAGTTTGCTAGAGGGCAAAAAATATGATGTGATATTGGCCAATATCAACCGAAATATTCTACTGGAAGATATATCGGTCTACGCTAACTGCCTCAAAAAGAACGGTTCCTTATTTTTAAGTGGCTTCTATTTAGAGGATTTGGATGCAATTTCCTCAAAATGTGGCGCATATGGTTTGGAATTTGAAAAAAATCTGGAGAAGAACAATTGGGTTGCGGCAAAATATGTAAATTAGATAGACATAAACTCCGTTAACAAAATGAGTACTAGAGAAAAAGAGTTGGAAGATGTCCTCTTGGAAGAAGAGACAACAAATGAGCACGAAATAGTTCTTTTTAACGACGATGTGAATACCTTTGACCACGTTATTACCACCTTGATCAATGTATGTGAGCACACTCCCGAACAGGCGGAACAATGCTCACTGATTGTGCATTACAAAGGGAAATGCACAGTAAAAACAGGTGAATATTCTTTTCTTGAACCCAAATGCAGTAAATTGCTTCAGGCCGGGTTGAGTGCGGAAATCGTTTAGTTTGGCATATCCCCACACATTTTATTAGAGAAAACCAACACCCTAACACAGCAAAGTTTATGAATTTTTTATCCTGACCTAACTCTACTGATTCCCCATTTCTTTACATTTAGCCTAACGACCAAAACCAAACATAAACCGCCCATTTTTAAAAATGAGTGAATTCTTTAAGGCTGAATTGAAAGACCGTTTTTTGGAATATGCTCTCGAGCGGAGCGACTACTTTCAAATATATACCCTGTACGACGAATTTTTGAGGCCCAATTACAGTTTGGAATATGTCCAGAAACTGGTACGGGAAATCTTAGCTTATGACTCCACTCTTTTAGATGTTATGGGAGGTAACGGATTGGATATGTTTATGTTGGCATCCACTTCGAGCACAGAGGACTTTTTAGAGGAAGGCGGATTTATGAATCTTTATGTAAAAGAGGAAGAAAAGTGGGATACCTTTCTTGGACAACTGTCGGGAATGCCAAAACTGACAAAGGAGGAGAAAAAGCAAATCAAAAAAGCTACACCAGACTTAAAACGTGAAAAACTGATGCTTATGGGATTGATTTCGGCGGTTGCGGTCAGTTTTTTGTTTACCCTCATCAGTATTTTTAATGAAACACTTTTAAAACCTGAGTATGTTCCCGCAGATGAATTTGAACGTAGAATGGAGCAATTGCGTGAACAGTATATATTGGAGAACCAAAAACTTCAACTCGATTTGAAAGAAGCCCAACACGTGTTGGATTCATTACAGAAATAGATTATTTAAAACAGTAATTGTATTTTTAAAGAGCAACTCAAAACAGTATAACATGAAACCATTTCTTTACACCATTATTTTAACAATCCTGACCGTTTTTTCCGGTCCTATGCTTGTTGCACAGGAAAAGTTTGATGCAGAAATTGTATCCGACCTACAAAAAACAAAGCAATATGCTTTTGGTGTCAGTGAAGAGCGGCATTTTAGGGGCGTGTTAAATTTGTATGATAAACTTTTGGCAAGCGGTGTAGAAATCACTGATTATGAAATTGTTGCAAAGGGAAAGTTCGTGAAGAACTTGGTGAAAGGTTCTAAGTTGGAAGACTTGTATGAAGAGTATAAGGGAAAAGTTCGAGTGAGTGTATGCAGTGTGGCCATGAAAAAAATGGAGGTTTCTGAAGACCAGTTAATTTCGGGCATGGAACCTGTTGCCACATGGACTGTGCGGGTACTTCAATTACAAGCGAAGGGCTATAATGTCCTAACGTACTAATTGTTGTAGTGGAAAATGTGGATAACAAAAAAACGCCAAGGCAAAGCCTGGCGTTTTTTTGTTTGTTCGTGACCTCAAGAGGACACAGTTCAAACTTTTTGAAGGAAGATATTGAAATCATTATCAAAGAATCATTTCATATTAGAAGTGCTTGATTTTAATTTTTCAATGAGTTCTATGCTATAAATAATGAATGTGGTGGCATTTTTGATTAAATTTTTAATATCTCTTAGCGATCTACGATTGCAAATAAAAACTATTTATCTAAATGTGGAATGACCATAAAGGGAATGGTAATATGAAACCCTATCTTTTTAATGGTAGGCTCAATGAACAACCGCTCCAAAAAAGTATGCCTGTTCTGTACCATGACCAAGAGGTTCGTTCGTTTCTTTACCTGAAAACCGTTAATGGCAGTAATTATTTCCTGGCTCGGCAAATCGTGGAACAGGTGGGCAATCCCGTTAAGAACATCCTTTAGTTTTTGTTTGTTCTTCAGTTGATTTTGTGTCAAGTCAAAGCCCGAGGAAACGTGTATTATCTCTATATCGCCACTATGGCTTATGGCAATGTTCAAAAGTTGTTGCAACTGTTCTTTTTGATAATCGATCTCATAATCGGTCGGAAAGAGGATTTTCGTTGGATTTTCATACTCATGGCCTGAAGGTACGGCGATAACCGGGCAGGTCGCTTTTTTGATGACATGTACTGTGTGCGTGCCCAACAATATTTCTTTCGCCCCCGTTGCCCCTTGGGTACCCATGATAACAAGGTCGGCCTTTTCGTTTTTTACGGTCTGAATTACTTCGTCTACCAAAAAATTCAAGGCGCTATGGGGTATAAAAATATGTGCTGGATCATCGAATTCTTCTTCGAGCTTGGTTTTCAGTTCTTCCAGTCGGCTTTGGGAACTTTCTTGGTATGAATCGCCCAGCCCGATCTGACCGGGACTTTGCAATACATATTCCGTCTGGTAGATGGCCGGGGTATAGGTGTGGAGCAAATAAAAAGTAGTCTGCACATCATTAAACAACTGTACTGCATAACGGATGGCATTATACGCATTTTCGGAAAAATCGGTTGGTAGGATTATTTTTTTCATCGTTTTAAAATTCTAGATTGGGCCAAAATAATTGGGGCACCAGTCAAAAACCGTGATATTCGTCAGTTTAAAAAATGGGGCGGTCGTATTCAGGGTACCCCCCTTTAATAAAGCCCCCCTTACTATTGACCAACTATTTTTCTTGATCTTAAGCTTGAAACCAGGGAAACCTGAAATATTTTTCATTCATGTAGCACCAAAAAAGGCACCTCGGTATGATAACTGATCTTCTCCACTTCCGGTCGAAATAAAATCCGTTGGAAGAAATTTAGGTTCTTGGCAACCATAGCAATCATATCAATATCCCTGCTTTCGACAAAGTGTTGGATAGCAGTTTCAAGACTTTGGCCTGTTACCGAATGAAAACTATGATCGACATCTACGAGATAGTCGTGAAGAAAATTCTTGTTGTTATGTTGCTCCTCGCTCAACTCCTTTACATTTTTAGAGATATGCAAAATGCTGAGTTTGGTCTTGTTCATCGTAAGCATTTCGATCAGAGTATCCAATACATTCATATCGTAACCGATCTGGTAATCGGTAGGAAATGCGATTTCCTTGAGAGCGGCATATTCCGCATCTTCGGGAATTACCAATAACGGACATTTTACCCTAGTGATCACATCGCCGGTATTGCTTCCGATGGTAGCTTTTTTTAACCCCGTTGCGCCTTTGGTACCCATAATGATCAGGTCGATCCTTTTGTTTTCAGATTGCCGTTTTATGGCATCCACAAAAATATCGAAGAGGGCGAGGGGAACAAAAGTATGTCCGGTATTCAGGGGGATCTCCTTTTTTATGCGATCCAACAATCGCCGAAGTTTTTCTTTGCTATCCTTTAGAATGATAGTATTAATGTTTTCACCCGCTGCACCTACCGCCATCCCCGCACCGGAATAGTGTGGAATAGTGTTGACGTGCATGAGGTAAAAAGTACATCGCGTTTTTTTGAACATTTCAAGGCCGTATTTTATGGCGTTCCATGCGTTGTCGGAGAAATCGGTGGGGATCAAGATCTGCTTCATTCCAGCCTAAATTTTGGTATTGCCGTAAAATTAAAGCCTTCAAAACCCACATAATATGATTATGGTCATGTTCGGAAGGAGAAAAATTTAATCCACTCGCCTCAACCTATCCACATCAACAATCCTGAGATTGCGGCCCTCGATCTGGATGAGGCCTTCCTTTTTAAAACTGGAAAGGGTACGGATCAAGGTCTCGGTGGCCACACCTGCCACGCCGGCAAGATCGCTACGTAGTACGTGTAGGTTGCCCTTCGGGTCTTTTTGCAATTTTTCGGTAAATTTGAGGAGGGTACTGGCCGTTTTCCTGCGGACGGACCCGTAGGCCATTTCTAGCAATTGTTCTTTGGTTTTGGAAAGATTCCCGGAAAGAAATTGCATCAGTTCCATCGTCAGGTCGTGGTTTCTTTCCAGAAGATGTTTAACTTCTTTCGTTGTTATACCGACCAACTTGGTCGTTTCCATAGCGGTGGCATATTCGGTAGGGGTGGTGGGCCCCGTAAAGCAAATAAAACCGAAAAAATCATCGGGCCTGTAGATGCCCGTAATCAGTTCCTTGCCATTGCTGTCCAGTTTATGGGTCTTTACGATTCCCTTTAGCACCAAATAGAACGTTGTGGAATACATGCCCTCCCGGTAGATGCTTTCTCCCGCACCGAAACCGTATTCCTTCCCATGGTCGTTTATGTGGTTTTTGAGGTCGTAAATGGTCTTGGGCCACGCGTGCGAAGACTTTTCTGAACGGGTTTTTCCTGCACTTTCCTCTTTTAATATCGCCATTTTCGCCAGCCTACTCTCGATGGCACCTAACAGTTCGGCCTCCTCGAAAGGCTTGGTCAGATAATCGTCCGCCCCCAGTTCCATGCCTTTTCGCACATCTTTTCGCTCCGTCTTTGCAGAAAGGAATATAAAAGGGATGCGCTTTGTCCCGTTTTTTTCAGCTAATGTCTCCAAAACCCCGTAACCGTCCAGTTCGGGCATCATGATATCACAGACGATTACATCGGGAAGGTATTCCATGGCCAGTTGTACGCCCTTTTTTCCATTGGCCGCCGTTCGTACTTCATAATTGGAAAGTTCCAACAGTTCGGCCGTATTTTCCCGTAGCACGGTATCGTCTTCGATAAGTAATATCTTCTTTAAACGCATAATTCTGAACTCCTAACTTTTTCACAGCCAACTGCAACTGCCCACTTTTTACAAACCGTCATTATTTCCCCTTTGTGGGCTAGGGGGCTTTTCCCAAAGGTAGTTCCACTGTAAAAGTACTCCCTTTGTTTTGTTTGCTAATAAAGAAAATACTTCCTCCTAAATTCTCCACATGCGCCTTTATCATATTGAGCCCGATGCCCGTACCTTGGGTCGTCAATACGTTTTCAGCCCTAAAATAGCGGTCGAAAATATGTTTTTGGTCTTTTTCAGGGATGCCGATGCCTTGATCCTTAACATGAATAATAATCTTATCTGCCATTAAATCTACCTTTAAATCTATTTCTGTATCTTCTTGGGAATATTTTACGGCGTTGGTCAAAAGGTTGGTCAGCACAAGGGCCATTATTTTTTCGTCCTGGCAGATACTTACATCATCGATATTCTGCGGATAGTTGATCCGTTGCCCGTTTTTGAGCAGCATATTCGCATTGTAGATGACTTCGTTGACCAGCTTGCTCAACGAAAATTCGGAATGGTGGTAGACCTCCTTACCTTTTTCCAATTGCTCCATGGATAGGAAATCGTCCAATATTTGGGTCAGGTGGTGTACCATTCCAGTGATGGTCTTCAAGTGCTTTTCCCTTTTTTCTTGTTGGTCTTTCTCGGTATATTTTCCCACTAAAATGGTGGAAGTCAAAATACCGCTCAGGGGCGTTTTGAATTCATGCGATACCAAGGAGAGGAATTTGGTCTTGAGATCGTTCAGTTCCTTTTCGGTTTCCAGAGCTTTTTTTAGCTGTTCCGTTCGTCGCTCAACGGTCTTTTCGAGTTTTTGGGTGTAGTCTTTACGATCTGAAATATCCAGAATAATGGCCACGATTACCTGCTTGTCGCCCAACGACGATATTTGCAGGTGAACCTCTACTGGATAGGTGGTACCGTCCTTTCGCCGATGGACGGTCTCAAAATCCATTTTTTCCATGGAACCGTCGAGTAGAGGGGATATCAGTTTTCTGAACTTATCCTCGGAGAATTCCGGCTTTAGGTCAAGTGGGGTCATTTTTTTACACTCCGCCATTACATAACCCGTATTTTTCTGTGCGCCGTAGTTGGCGTTTATAAACTGCAGCGTATGAGCATCAAAGACATAGATTTCGTTTAGCGATTCATCAAAGATGCGCGCCAAATGCCCTATTTCCTGTTCGGCCATCATACGTTCGGTAATATCGTTCTGAATGCCCACATAATGGGTAATCCGTTCCGATTCGTCGGCGATGGGATTGATAGAGACCTCGTTCCAGAACAGCGTACCGTCTTTTTTGTAATTGCGTAGCTTTACCTGGCAGCCCTTGCCCTCCTTTATGGCATCGTACATTTTTTTTACGGCATCTTGATCGTGGTCTCCGGCTTGTAGGAAACGACAATTTCTACCGAGTATTTCCTCTTTTGTGTATCCCGTAATTTTTCTAAAGGCTGTGTTTGCATAGATGATGGGATTGTCCTCATGTAACGCGTCCGTAATGGTAATACCGTTAAGGACCGCTTCTAGGGCTGCGGTCTTTATTTTTTGGCTTTCCTCGTTTTTTTTCCGTTCGGTTACATCGATGACCAGGGCCAGTACATAGGTGTTTCCATAGAGGGCAAACGGATTTAGGCCGACTTCCAAGGGAAACTGTTCTTTGTTCTTTCGCAACCCGAAGAGGGTAAGACCTTCTGCCATTAGCCTCTGTTCTTGTTTCCGGTAAAATCCCGAGACATGGGCTTTATGGGCTTTCCGATAGGTCTGTGGAATCAAGACTTGCAAGGGTTCGCCAACAAGCGCATCGTCTTCATAGCCAAACATAGTACTGGCCCGCCTATTGGCGGCAACGATCAGTTGTTCCTCGTTGATGACGATAATGCCCTCTGAAACCGCTTCGGACAATAACTGAAAAATGTTGCTGTTTTTTTCGAAAATGCGCATAGCTTAAAAATACTTCTTTATATTTTATTTAACGAAACAGGGTCAAAAATTGGGGTCGTTTAACAAGAGGTACCGAACTGATCGGAATAGAAAGACTGGCCGGATTTTTGCCTTGGGAATTGGCCCTTGATTTACAATCTTATTCATCGTATGTCCGGAAAGGGGCCGATCGACGTCGTTTTGGCCACGACATTGGCCTTTTTGCCTTGGAGATGTTCCATTTTATCGGTGTGTATAAGCTTGGCCGATTGTGGAAACAGATTATGAGCCCGGTTGGGGCATTTCAATATTGCCGACTTTTCATCACGATCTCAGGCGGCGATTGCCCCGAAAAAATAATAGGATCATAGAAAAAGAGGACGTGCGGATCGTCTTGGTGTCAATGGACATCTTTTTTTTAAGTTATTCGAAGGGAGGTGTTTGATTTCTGCTCCGTTAGCGCCTTCCCTCCCAGATCAATGCGGCCGCCCCACAAATGGCAGCGGTCTTTCCCTTCATACCGGAAGTCATGACCTTTACCTTCCCCTTGTAAACCTCCAATAGATATTCCTCAAAATAGGTCTGAAGGGGTTCCATCAACCATTTGCCGGTATTGACCAGGCCGCCCATCAAAAAGAAGGCCTCGGGCTGGGTAAAGGCTGTAAAATTGGCCAGGGCCAACCCCATGATATCTGCGGTGTAATCAAATGCCTTTAGAGCAATGGCGTCTCCCTCTTCCGCAGCCTTGGTAATGTCCTCACCGTGCAGGTCGTTGTAAGCGATGTTACGGAACCTGCTCTCGTCCATATACTTACTTTGCATATGCGTTATGGTGCGTTTTAGGCCTGTGGCCGAAACATAGGCTTCCAGTCCGCCCCTTATACCGAGACCTGTTAATCGACCATCTCTCAAGGTCATATCGATATGGCCTAGCTCACCGGCAAAACCGTCGTAGCCTTCGATCAGTTTTCCGTTGGCGACGATGCCCGCGCCGAAACCGGTGCCCAAAGTGATAACGATAAAGTCATTCATGCCCTTGGCGTTTCCGAAGAGCATTTCTCCCAAGGCCGCTGCACTCGCATCGTTCATGATCCGCATGGGCAGGTCGATGCGATGCTTCAATTTTTCGAGTAGCGGCACCGAACCTTTCCATTTGAGGTTGGCGGCATTTTCGATGGTGCCGTTCCGGCTCGATGCATTGGGCGCTCCGATACCGCAGCCGATCAGGTTTACCGGCGACTTTATCTTTGCCTTAAGTTCATCGATGCCATCCTTTATCCTAACCAAAAAATCATCGAAACTCTCAAACTCCTGTGTTCTGAAAAATAGCTGTTCGTGGCACTCGCCGTGCTGGTCCACCAGACCGATCTTGGTCTTGGTGCCCCCGATATCTATTCCTGCTACTAAATCCATATTTCGCTAATTTACCTTCGCTGTTTTCAAGAATCAATTATAGCGTAAATTTTTTCAACAGTATATGACCATGGTCATTTTTAGAGCCTCAATCGACATGTAATTTTGTCTATAACAATTAATCAAAACCTTTGCATCATGGATAAAATTTCGACTATTCTCATTCCCTTCGATTTTTCGGAAAGTGCAAAAAGGGCACTGGAATACGCTGTAGCCTTCATAGGACGAAATGGCGACATAAAGATTATTTTGGCCTATATCTCCGGACATAGCAATTTCGAATTGCTTCCCGAAAATTTCACAAAGCTTGAGGAGAAATACAGGCTGGTGCTCAAAAACAAAATGGAATGGAAAATACAAGGTGGATCGTTGACGCAGTCGCTGTTGGATATTCAAAAAACCAGGCAAATCGACCTAGTCATCATGGGTACTTTAGGCTCCCGAATGGACGGCAATTCGGGTGAGACAAACACCTCAAAGCTTGTCTTGGCAGCTGACTGCCCCGTTTTGGTAGTGCCCAAGGGCAACATTGATTTCCGGATGCGGTGCATTGCCCTGGTGCTGGGAAAAGAAGAAATAGACGATACCGAAGCCTTGGGAATATTGTTGAAGTTTGCCCGAAGGTTCAACGCCAAGGTGCATGTGGTAACGGTAAAGAACCGGCCCGGCAGCTACGGCTATTCCGAGGAAGAGGAAAAAAATGAGAATACGGTGGAGTACTATCTTGAAAATTTTTATGCGGAACGTGTTTTTATCAATAACAAGGACGTGGCCAAGGGGATATTGACCTATGTGTCGAAAAACGATATCGATCTCATCGCCATCCTGCCCAGAAACCATGCAATGCACGGCGAACCTTCCGAAGGACAGTTGACACGATTTTTGGCAGTACACTCCCAAGTGCCCGTACTGGCCATTGATTAAATTAAAACGATTTAATCAATAAACTATGTCCCATTCGCTCAATGGGCACAGCTGTAATGACGACAGGATAACGACACTGAAATCTAATTATTATGGAAGAAACACTATCTAAAAACAGCTCAAAACAAAGACCTTAAAAATCCGGGTTGTAAGACATCACTGCACATTGAAATTTGGACGGGGATACCTTTCAAAAATTGACGGTGGATAAAGGTATGGGCACCGAAACCGAAAACGGAACGCTCTGTATCGACCCCGGAAAGTTTACCGGGAGGTCGCCCAAGGACCGATTTTTGGTTTTGATGGCCGTCCCTGAAACAACCCTTACTCCATCCTGTACTGATATTGCAGTACGAGCATCCATTTGCGATCTTGCGCCGCTAAACCATTTCTCGAATCGAACAAAATAGGCCGGTTCTGGGCGTTGAACGAAAGTTTGGACAGGTGTCCGTTAAAATACCAGTTTACGCCAAGGTCATATTGAACGATGGAATTTGCGAAACCCTCAAACTCCGAATATTGCCCTGAAAGATAAGGTTGTAACCGCCCCATGCTACCGCCGGCACCCATTTTGGGAAAAAGATAACCGAATTGCCCAAAGACCGCCTCGCCAGTTCCTGATACAGGGAATGCATTACCCCTCCCGTTAAAGGAGGCCATTTCGGGCCGAACGCCATTTGTGGGGTTGTTGGCTCCTAAAAGCCGTATGTAATTCGGCCCGAAATTAAAGTTGAAATATCCCAAATAACAGGTAATAGCCTTTTGTTTGTTGGAACCTAGGGGAAGATCTAAGAAAATATCCGAGGCGAAAAGCTTTAGATCGTGATAGCGTTCGTCGCCATCTTCCAACGACCAAAGCGCATCGGCCTGAAACGTAAAGCCCGCTCCGAGGTTCAACACTTTTTTACCACCGAGATAAGTGCCGGTGTGAAAAGGACTCGTATTGCTCTCCCGTTCCAAAAACTCATATTTTAAGTAGCCTGAATACTGTAGCTTCGGCCGGTTATCGGTAAAACGTGCCAATTTCTCCTCAGGTTCGGGGTTGAATGAACTGCTGTTCCGCACCGATAATGGCTTTGCCAGTACAACCCGATAGTCGATGGCCCCCATCTTTCCCTTGGCAAAGAGGCTTAATTTTCGGATCAGGTCATCGGTGCTGTCAAGTGTCGGAAGGGCAACGAAAGTGAGGTCGTATCCCATAAGTTTGGAAGAACTGGGCGAGGTATAGCGCGATAGCCCGTTCCAAGCCGATTTGCCAACGCCTATTCCCAAATATTCGGAAAAATCGTATTGTACGTAAGCATCCAACAGATCGACCGAGGTGCCGCGGGGGGAAAGATAGTTCAGGTTATTGACCCCTAATTGAAACGAAACATAGGTTTTCGCCCAAGGCGAGGAGGAAACCCCCCATCGAAATCGGCGTATCGAGATATCCGTGGTTACGTTTTCCAATTCATCGTTTACGGTGCTACCGGGATTGTTCTCGTTGACCCGCCCCCAAAGTTGCAAGTACGAACTGAACTGTAGCCATTGGGTTCCATTGGCATTCAAGTATAAACGTAGCGGTTCATTGCCCGATTTCTTTTGGGCCATAACGGAAACTGTTCCGGCACTGTTCAGGAAAAGAAAAAGTATCATATAAAAAATTCGGTTCGGTCTCATTCCAATCGTATGATATATTGCAGTACCGCCGACCAGTTTCGATCATTCGGTTCGAGTCCTTGTGCGGTCGATTGAAAAATGGGACGGTTCTGAAGATTGAGGGAAAACTTGGAAAGATGCCCCTTGAGCAACCAATTGATTCCAATATCATAATAAAACATAGGGTTTTTCAGTCGTTCGAAATTGGAGTATTGAAGAGATACGTAGGGCTGTAATTGCCCACGGTCTTCGCTATTGCCCATTTTTGGAAATAAATATCCCGCCTGGCCGAAAAAAGAGCTTCCCGTGCCCACTACGGGAAAGGCATTTCCCGGCCCGTTGAACGAGGCAAGGTTGGCATCGACTTCTTTTATAGGGTTGTTCGCGCCGGTATTCCGAATATAGTTGGGTCCAAAATCGTAATTATAGTAGCCCAAATAGGCTGTCAGTACCGTATTCTTTTTGGTGTCGATAGGTTTATCCAAAAAGATATCTACGGCCCATAGCATCATATCGTGGTCTTGTTCCCTTCCGCTTTGTAAGGATGACAGTGCATCATTTTGAAACTCCGCTCCTATACCAATACTCAATACGTTCTTTTTGCCGAGGTAGGTACCGTCGGAAAATGGAATGTCGTTCGGTTCGGCGTCTAGGAATTCCCATTTTAGATAGCTGGAATAAACACCCTCATTGCTCTTATCGTTGAACTTGGCTACATTTTCTGTCAGCTCCCCGTCAAAATTGGGACTATTGCCCGGAGAAAAAGGTTTGGAGGCCACCAACCGATAATCCAGTTGGCCCAGTTTTCCTTTGGCATATATACTCAGCTTTCGAATAAGATCGTCGGTTTCGTCATCCGTTGGCAGGGCGAGCAATACAAGATCGTAGGAAAGCAGTTTTGAAGTATTGGGGGCGGAGTATCTTGAAAGTCCCGTCCAAGCCGTTTTTCCCGCACCAATGGATATCGATCGCGAAAAGGAATATTCTGCATAGGCATCCAAAAGGTCCAACGATGTGCCGCGCGGCGATAAATAATTGAGGTTGTTGATGCCCAGTTGTGAATAGATCAAAAGTCTTTCGCTAAGCTGCGCCTGAAAGCCCAACCGGAATCGCCGTACCGAAATATCAAAGGTTCGGTCTTGAAGCTCTTCGGAAACAAGGCTTCCCGGATTGTTATCGTTCAGTCGTGTCCACAGTTGGGCATAGGTATGGAAAGCGAACCAACGGGTCTTATCGTCTTTCAGGTAGAATTGGAGCGTTCGGGTTTCCGATTCGATTGTTTGAGTGGTTTGCCCTGAAAGTTTCGCCGTGATAAGAAGCAGGGAAGCCAATACAAAAATCCCATTGGGCCAAATGAATCGAAAAGGGTGGAAGAACATGGTAGGCTTCATTTATGGCGGTTCATCGCGTTCGGGAATAGGAGTTCGATTACTTTTCCAAAAACCCATAAGGGCAATGCATCCAAAAGGGTCTTAGTCCAAATCAAAAGAAAGCATTTTACCATACGTTTTTAAATCTTTCCGAAATCGTAACCCCTTCAAAACCTAAAATTTAAAGAAGGCATATAGACCCTATATCCATTGAAAATTCCTGCGCTAAAATGAAGTTTTCTTTCTCGAACACAATACTAAAAAGACCTATTTTCCCATGACATGATAATTGTCATATTTTCTGCAAAAGTCACTGACTATTTTTTCCTGAACCATTAAAAAGTGTGGATCATGAAGAAAATCGCGACCATTCTCGTTCTTTTCGATTTTTCAAAAACGGCCAGATCCGCCCTTGAATGTGCCGTACAGTATATGGGCAAGTGACAAAATACAACGCCCCCAATGAAAAGCTCCCTTGGAGAGCTTCGCCAATAAACGGTAGGCAAACCCCTATGCAATCAAGAGCTGGAGGGAGAACTGGGACGAACTTACCGTGTTCTTCGAGTTGCCCTTGGAGATACAGAAGATTATCTATACCACCAACCTTATCGAGAACCTCAACCGAAAGATCAGGAGGTACACCAAGAACAAGCTCTCCTTCCCGACCGACGACGCGGTAATGAAATCCGAATATTTGGTCACAAGGGAGGCCACCAAGAAATGGTAGATGCCCATCAGGACGATGCATCATCCTGAACCAGTTCCTTGCAATCTATGAAAAAAGGATCCGACTTTAAATAAAAGTCAAACCCCTGTTAGTCTAAACTTACACACTTGTTGGGATAGTGTCCTTTGGTTACGTCTTTTCCCTCAGTTTTGGACACTATTTCGACCGCACATATTCAGTAAATTCATAAAACTTACCTTCCGGTTCTTTTGTACCCGATTCTTTTCGAATACGCAATTGTTTACCCGTTAATAAGACTACGATATAGGGTTCGCTAACATCCGAATAAAAGCGGTTTAATTCCCCTGATTCCTGAATAGTCCAAGTGCCAATTTCTATAAATGAGTTGGCTATCTGGTTATGACATGCCACTTCCCCGATTCCCCAGAAATAAGTGTTTCCTTCTTGCTGTGTTGCCTTGACATATCGGATTATATCATCTTTTCGGCAATTTTCGAATTGGGCAAATAGATCTTCTGTTGGTTCCGACAATCCCAATGAATCATTGGGCCGCCCTTTAAATTCGGCCATCCTTTTCCAATCTCCTGCAAGATTATCTTCAGTAAATAACAGATTAACCTGTTCTGGACTTTGGTCATCGTCGTTACATCCCCATATAACCATCAAGGAAATTGATAATTTGTAAATTGTTTGTTTTAGCATAACTTAACATCTCAGTTTGTTCTTACCGCCATAGTGCTCTTGCAGCTTTTTGAATTATTTTAAGAGCGATCATTCTGATTATTTTAAGGATTTCTAAAGTAGTTGTTTCCCTATTTTAATCGGTGATGATTCAATATGTTCAGATTGCCATCAAATTCATAGAGATGAGGAACCCCAGTATTAACTTCCACTTTTTCAATATCGAGAGTCGAAATATGTTCTAGATGCGCTATCAAGGCGCGCAATGAATTTCCGTGTGCGGAGATAAGTATAGTCCTATCCTTTGCCAATTGGGCCGCAATTGCCTCAAAAAAGTAATTGACGACCCTTTTCGAGGTATCCTTTAATGATTCGCCCAAGGGCAGCACAGAGGGATTTACCCGGCTATATTTCGGATCAAATTTCGGATTTCGCTCATCTTCCTTGGATAGAATCGGGGGCGGCGCGTCATATCCCCTTCGAACATTCAAAAAGTAATCTTCCCCTATCGAATTGCGCACCTCTTCCTTATTCTTACCCTGCCAATCCCCGTAGTGCCGTTCGTTCAGTTTCCAATGGTAACGGGTGTCCACGTGCATCTGTTCGGCCGTTTCCAATAAAATCCAAGCCGTGCGGATGGCGCGTTTTAGGTAGGAGGAAAAACATATATCTATTTCAATAGTATTGCGTTTCAAAATCTCACCCGCATTTTTGGCTTCTTCAATGCCTTCCGCGGCAAGGTCGATATCCGTCCATCCTGTAAATATATTTTTCAGGTTCCACTCACTTTTTCCATGTCTTACCAATATCAATTTTCCCATTTTATGTTTTTTTAAATTACGTTATTACTCTGTCCCATTATTGATGTGGCGTTCATCTTTCCTCTGTTTTTCCATAAATGACAGTATTTTAATACGGGAATAAATAAGAATTCCTCCGTACTATAATTTACTTGAAATTTCGTTGCTAAACTCGACTTTTTCCTGTTTTATAATGTTTTTAACGCCTTTGATAAATAGGTCTAGCTTTTGCTTTGCAATGCTGACTTAAAGTTTTTCAAAAATACCATGCACCATAGCCGACTCCCAATTTAACTTAGATTGTATTTCTTCTAGTTGTACGGTGGTGACCATGTTGTTTTTCGCAGCGTAGAGATTTTATAACCATCCGATGTATAGCTGATAATTGTATTGTCAGTACGATTAAAACAAAAAGTTTTAGGAATTAAATGGGATTTCCTCTGCAATAGATGGGCTAAGTGTTCGTGGTAATGGTTCATGAGTACTCTTGCACTTGTGCTATTTGTTAAATCTGCTGTAATCATTTATTAAGACTGCGGATTTTGATTCATATTTTGCTAGGATCAAGTACCGCCAATAACCGGCTAATGATGATTTCCTTCTCCATCGGGTAGCGGGCAATTTTTAGGATTGTTTAGAGGTTCTCGCTCAATGTTCTTGCACCGAGCTCTTCTAGTTTTATAGAATATTATTGAACATATAACACTGATGAATATCATAGTATTCAACGTGTTTGAAGCATATTTTTAGTCCTTTGGTTTTTCTGAAAAGAAATTCAGCACATTCAAAAAAAATTATTGATCTCATAATCAATTGAATACGGGTACATATAAAAACTTGGTTTTTTATTTTGGATATGTTAATGAAAAAGAATTAAAAACACGAGCATGAAAAAAGTCAAAAATTCTAAGTATATACAGATCGTCCTGTTATTTTGGCTCTCTTTTAGTGCCTTAAATGCACAAGATGAGACTGAAAACCCTACAGAAGCAGTTTCCTATAAACCTATTGATTTTAATTTACAGGTAAAAAACATGCACTTGTGGAGAGGGCTTAGGGTTACCGACGCTCCTATGACCGGAGCTCTTTTACATTATACTTCAAAGAACGGTAAATTCGATACGGGGTTTTGGGGCGGTGCAGGATTCAATGGAGACTATACCGAGGTTGACTATTATATTAGCTATGCTACTCATGGGTTTTCAATAGCGTTATGGGATATTAATAATTATAGTGACTTTCCGGATGCAGAAGTTTTTGATTATGATAGATCCACTACATCCCACTTTGTAGATTTGACATTAGCATATACATTTCAAAAGATTCCTTTAAAAACTTCCTGGAGTACTATTCTCTTAGGTAGAGACACCTATGTTGCAGATGGCGGAGAATTAGAAAATGCATTTACCAATTATGTAGAACTTAGTTATAATATTTTTAAAAAGAAACATTCTTCTTTTGGAGTGTCCATTGCAGCAGCATTTTCCTTCGTTAATGACGCCCACTTTTATGGAGATAAAGTCCTAAATAATTTTGGGATTATTTATAGCAGGGATGTAAAAGTTTACCAGGATATTTATCTCCCCGTGTCTGCAACGGCTTTGTGGAATACCGATCAAAAGTTTGCAAGTATACAAGTAGCCATAGACCTTTTTTAAACCCCTCGTAGAGGGTTTGATTACCCGAGGTTCGCCTGCGAAAACAAAATATTTTTTTGGAAGCTTACTTCGTGGGTTTGCTCGAAGTTGTTGACTCAATTTAGCCAAATAATTTTGCTTTGGTATATTTAGCGTACATTTCTGCTATGTTGGTTATTGAAATCCCCTCTGGACATTCTACCTCACAAGCACCTGTAAAGGAACAACTGCCAAATCCTTCCAGTTCCATTTGATAGGTCATTTCCTGTACTCGTTTGTGCGCTTCAGGATGTCCTTGCGGCAAGTTGTTAAGATGGTTGATTTTAGCCGATGCAAATAAGGCCGCGGACGCGTTCTTACAGGTAGCTGCACAAGCACCGCATCCAATACAGGCCGCGACATCCATAGCACTGTCGGATACCTCTTTAGGAATAAGAATGGCATTGGCCTCTGGTGCGGTCCCTGTTTTTGCGGTTATATATCCCCCTTGTTCCATGATTCGGTCAAATGCAGAACGATCTACGATCAAATCTTTTAGTACCGGAAAAGAAGCAGCCCTCCATGGTTCTACAACAATAGTATCCCCATCTTTAAAACTGCGCATGTGCAGTTGGCATGTTGTGATATTATCATGTGGACCGTGAGCACGACCATTTATAAAAACACCACATTGCCCGCAGATACCTTCCCTACAGTCATACTCGTATGCGATAACTTTTTCGTTTTTAAGAACGAGTAATTCGTTTAAGTGATCCAATGCTTCTAAAAAGGACATATCTTCTGTTAACCCATCTACCTTGTATTCTTTTATTGCTCCTTTGGTATTCCGGTTCTCTTGTCTCCAAATTTTAAATGTAACTTTCATTATATGTCATTTATAACTTCTTACCGAAGGTTGTACAAATTCAAATTCCAGTTCTTCTTTGTGTAATTTAAAATCACCTTCATCGTACTCCCAGGCAGACACATAGGAATAGTTTTCATCTACACGTACAGCTTCACCGTCTTCGGTTTGAAATTCTTCCCTAAAATGTGCTCCACACGACTCTTCACGTTCTAGTGCATCTGTACACATTAAAATTCCCATCTCCATAAAATCGGCCAGTCGCAGGGCTTTTTCTAGTTCGGTATTAAGTTCATTACCGCTTCCCGTAACTTTTACATCACTCCAGAATTCATCCTTTAACGTTTTTATTTGGAGTATCGCTTTTTCCAACCCCTTTTTATTACGGCTCATTGCACATTCTTGCCACATGACTTTCCCTAATTCTCTATGGAAATGGTCTACAGTTTTGGTGCCATTGATATTCAAAACTCGGTCTATGATAACCCGTACTTCCTTTTCGGCCTTTTCAAATTCGATATGGTCGGTGGTCGGAATATCTTCTTCTAAAGCACCTGCCAGATAATTATTGATCGTATTCGGTAATATAAAATAACCATCGATACTGGCCTGCAATAATGAATTTGCTCCCAGACGATTGGCACCATGATCGGAAAAATTACATTCTCCCACTGCATATAGTCCAGGGATGGTAGTCATTAATTCATAATCTACCCACAACCCGCCCATGGAGAAATGCGCGGCAGGTGAAATTTGCATGGGTTCTTTATACGCATCAATCCCCGTGATTTTTTTATACATGCCGAAGAGATTTTCATAACGATCTTTTATAGTTTGAATACCTAATTTATCGATTGCGTGCCTGAAATCTAAGTAGACGGCATTTTTTAATCTTCCCACACCGTATCCGGCATCGATGCGTTCTTTTGCAGCTCTTGATGCAATGTCACGAGGTGCTAAATTCCCAAAACTCGGATAGCGGCGTTCTAAGTAATAATCCCGTTCTTTTTCCGGTATATCATTTGCTTTCCTGATGTCTTCCTTTTTTTTAGGCACCCAAATACGCCCGTCATTTCTAAGGGATTCTGACATTAAGGTAAGTTTGGATTGTGCCTCACTGGTTTGAGGTAATGCAGTCGGGTGAATTTGCGTAAAACTAGGCGCTGCAAAAAAGGCTCCTCTTTTATGGGCTTTCCAAATCGCACTACCGTTACATCCAATGGCAAGTGTAGATAATCTAAAAACACGAGAATAGCCACCAGTTGCCAATACAATTGCATCTGCAACATAGCGTTTCAGTTCACCTGTAACTAGATCACGAACAATGATCCCTTTTGCTTTTCCGTCGATAACCACTAAATCGATCATTTCACTGCGTGGAAACATTTTTACTTTCTTGGCACGTATCATTTTATACAGCTGCGAATATGCGGCAAGTAATAATTGTTGCCCTGTTTGCCCTCTGGCATAAAAGGTTCGTTGTACTTGTACGCCCCCAAAACTTCGATTTACCAATACACCACCATATTCCCTGGCAAAAGGAACGCCTTGTTGCACAAAATGATCAATAAGGGGTGCAGAAAGCTCGGCCAATCTATAGGTATTGGCTTCTCGTGACCTGAAATCACCTCCTTTCAATGTATCATAAAACATCCTCCAAACGCTATCGCCATCATGTTGGTAATTTTTTGCGGCATTGATACCTCCTTGGGCAGCAACGGAATGCGCTCTACGGGCAGAATCTTGATAACAAAAACATTGCACGTCATAGCCTAGTTCGGCAAGTGTAGCGGCAGCTCCAGCTCCAGAAAGCCCTGACCCTACAACGATAACATTTAGTTTCTTTTTATTGGCAGGGTTGATCAATTGCGCTTTTATCTGGTAATTACGCCACTTGTCTTCGAGTCTTCCTTCCGGGATTTTTGAATCTAATTTCATCTTAATGAGTTATTTGAGATATACAAAAAATGGAATAACCCCAAATCCGATGGAGATTATAACTGCATATATGAGGGAAACTTTCGCCGAAATCCGCAATCCTTTTTTATGATAAAACCCGAGTGTTTTGAATGCACTTTTAAGTCCGTGATTTAGATGAAGTCCTAGTGGAATCATTAAAACAGTATAAAAAATTACATAGTAAATATTGTGAAACAGCGAAAAGGTTACTTTATATACATCTAAATTACCTGTAGCATCCAGTTCTATAATTTCACCCATTCCTAGTTTTACACGTGCCCAAAAATTAGCAAGATGGACTACGATAAAAAGTAAGATCATCGTCCCGATAAGTCCCATATTTTGAGAGGTCCACGTACTATTTTGCAAAAAATGATTGACCACATATTTCTGTGGTTTGGCTTTTCTATTATGTATTGTGATGAGCAAAGCATAGATTACATGCAATACGATAAAAGCATACAGAATATAGGATATCGACTTAATGAAAAGGTTCTCCCGCAATGTGGTAGCGTACGAATTGTACAGTTCGCGTGCTGTTTCCTCAGGCAGTAATAGAATCCAATTTGCAGAGAGGTGTACAATTAAAAATAAGCATAAGAAAAGCCCGGTTCCTGCGATAATTGTTTTCCTAAAAACCAATTTATTTGCGGCCATATCTCTTATTTTTTAAATTGACTGGTCCTATAAATGGATTACAGCTATTCAACGTTTTTCGAATAAAAGTTATTTTTGAAACCGACTATTCTCGAGGCACGGCCATAGAGGTATTTGCCGGTTTCATTTTAATTAAAAGAAATCAAAATTCTGTTATTTTGATTCCTGCTTTGATGGGAACGATAATTTTAACGGAAACCCCGAGGCAGAGCCTCGAGGAATTCGTTCCGATTAAATATGATCTAAAATCTGATGCGCGTCGATCAGCGGCCCTCCGTGTAAAATTTCATTGGAAGCTTGATTGATAAACTTGTCAAAATTTAAATGAAAAGAATGTGCTAACTGAATGGATTTGCTAACATAGGCCCCTTTCTGCAACCAAGTATTCATAGGGTCCAACATTTCAGAGGGAACACCAGGGACATATTTTGGCATATGCAACCCAAAAATTGGATGTTGCTCATAATCAATATCATTAAGCTCACCTTCCATTGCCGCTGATATCATAGCTCGTGTATATTTAAGTTTTATGCGGGATCCAACGCCGTAAGGCCCACCGGACCAACCGGTATTGACCAACCAAACATTTACGTTGGCTTCGGTCATTTTTTTGCTCAGCATCTCTGCATATACCGTGGGGTGTAATGGCATAAAAGGCTCCCCAAAACAAGCGGAGAACGATGGAACAGGCTCTACAATCCCTGCTTCCGTACCCGCGACTTTTGCGGTATACCCCGATATAAAATGATAGGCCGCCTGTGCCGGTGTTAATTTTGATATTGGAGGTAAAACGCCAAAAGCATCAGCGGTTAGAAAGAATATGTTTTTAGGGTTTTTTGCATAAGAAGGGACCGCAATATTGTCGATATGATCAATAGGATAGCTCACTCGTGTATTTTGAGTAATACTACTATTTTTATAATCCACTTCTTTGCTTCCTTCTTTGAATACAACATTCTCGAGAATAGCACCCGGACGTATCGCACGGAAAATATCAGGTTCTTTTTCTTCGGTAAGGTCGATCACCTTTGCATAGCATCCTCCTTCAAAATTGAATATTGTATTCTCAGCTGTCCAGCCATGTTCATCATCACCGATCAACCTACGTTTAGGATCGGCAGATAGTGTTGTTTTTCCGGTACCGGATAATCCAAAGAAAATAGCCGTTTCTCCATCTTCACCTACATTTGCGGAACAATGCATTGGGAGTACATTCTTCTCTATTGGTAAAATAAGGTTTAATGCTGAAAAAACACCTTTTTTCATTTCACCAGTATACGCAGATCCTCCCACCAAAGCTATTTTGCGCGTGAAATCAAGTATGGAGAAATTCCCTTGACGAAGCCCAAAAGCTGCGGGATCTTGAGCTTCATATCCAGGGGCGCAAAGTACCAACCATTCTTCTTCAAAATCTGCAATTTCATTTTCCGCCAATCGAAGAAACATATTGTGAACGAAAAAGTTGGACCAGGGGTATTCTGTAATGGTTCTTACATTCATTCGGTATTTTGGATCGGCACATACATACCCATCATGAATGTATATTGACTTTCCAGATAGATAATTGGTCACTTCATGGTATAGTTTACTAAAATTATCTGGAGTAATTGGTTTATTCGTACGCCCCCACCAGACTTTATCTTTTGTATAATCGTCATCAACTAAAAAGCGATCTTTCGGGGATCTGCCCGTAAATTTACCGGTATTGACAGCTAGTGTGCCGTTTGCAGTTTCTTTTCCCATTCCCTGTTCTACAGTGAGTTTTTGCAATGTCTCCGGGGAAAGGTTCCAAAATGTAGTAACATCTTTTAACCCATATTTATCAAGGTCATTATTTTTTGGTGCTTTCGATAGTATTTCCATAGGTGTAATTTTTAAAAGTTTTTATAAAGTTAAAAATGCGAGGTCAGCATAAACATGAGCATTATCATGAAAAAAAATCAATAGTATAAAAGATCTCTTATTGATTTACATAGTTGTATTTTAAATTTTAACGGTAGCGTAATCCTAGGTGAAGCACCTATCAATCCAAAGTCAGTAAAGGTATTTGCGAACGCAATGTCAGGAACTTGGTGAGTCTGCCTTCAGAGGGCCGATTCTTTTTGGAATGGTTAGAAGGCAGTATCGCTATCATATCTATCTCCTTTTTATTTACATAATCAAAAATACCGTCGGTCACATCTGTGTTTTCCATAAACATGTGATGGGAATAAAACTTCTCCAAGTAATAGCTGATTGTATTTTCGTTTTTCTCGTCGGTTACCGAATACCCGTAAGTACCGTCTTCATTACAAATCGTCAATACATGAACTTGAGTGTCAAACCTTCTTGCGATTTCCAATAATGTCCCTAAAGCAGTAGGGTCATCAATTTCATCTTTACCTAATACCAAAGCAATCTTACCAACTTGAAACTCTCCGACTTTTTCCGGGACTACCAAGACAGGACAATCCGCTTCTAAAACAAGTCGTGAAGTATTGGTGAAGGTACTTTCTTCATCCTCAGCACTACCTTTAGTTCCCATAATAATGAGATCTATGTCGTTCTCTTTTTGTTCTTTCAACATACTATCGACCAATAATTCTCTTCGTATTACTAATTCGATATTGAATTTTGATGCATAAGGAAATGGTTTCTTTATATCTGAAATCTTTTCTTGTAGTACTTCTTTCAATACGTCATCATCCGATGTACTGGAAGCATATAAGGTTATGATTTCAGGGGTGTCATTTTGGGTTATAAAATGAAGCGCATATTGTAAAGCACGTTCCGATGCCGGGGATAAATCAAATGGAACAAGGATTTTATTTATAGTATTCATAATTCTTGTGAAGTTAAAAAAGGTTAAAATTGAATTTTCGGGTTGTCGCAAAGCGACGTTTTAATAAAATACAGAAGCTCGTTAAGCAATAACATCATCTTTAAAAGGAATTAAGATTCTTCTCTATAGCAGCATCTATTATTTTAAATACAAATAAATTAAACTGGCAATTATCGCACCTGTAATGGGCCCCAAAACGGGTATCCAGCTATATTTCCAGTTGCTTCCACCTTTTCCCGGAATGGGTAGGACGGCATGTACAATTCTTGGTATCAAATCCCGTACAGGATTAATCGCATAGCCAGTAGTGCCGCCTAAGCTTAGCCCTATTACAGTAACCAATAAGGCTACTGGTAAAGCGCCTACTGATCCTAAGCCAACAACATTGCCTGACATGAAATCAGCATTGAACTGAGGCTCAGTGAAATAGAGAATCACGAACATGAGTACAAATGTCCCTGTCATTTCACTTAAAAAGTTGATCGGATAATTTTTAATGGCAGGACCGGTAGAAAATACGCCCAATTTGGTGCCTTGATCTTTTGTAGATGCAAAATGATCTTTAAATACCAACCACACCAATGTAGTACCAGTGGCACCGCCAAGTACTTGCGCCAGTAAAAAAGAGGGTACTTCACTCCAGGCAAATAGGCTGGCGGATGCAAGACCGATTGTTACTGCCGGGTTGATATGGGCGCCGCTATACGGACCGGCTACCGCAACGGCGGCAAAAACACTAAGCCCCCACCCAAAGCTAATTACGATCCAACCGCTATTTTGACCAAACGTAGTGTTAAGTGCAACATTAGCGTTAGTTCCAAGGCCGAGCAATAACAATAGAAAGGTTCCGAAAAATTCCGCTGTAAATTCAGACATAAATTTTAATTATAAATTAAGATAAAATCATTGTGTCAATCCAAAATATACCCTTTGGCCAACTCTTTATAGGCCTCTATTTCTCGAGAAACCTTAGCATCGTCCCAATCCAGCTCGGCAGCTATCAACCTAGCAACTTCTGGTGCCATTTCAATACTTGCCCGGGCATCAAGGAATAGCGCTCTTACACGTCTCGCCAAAACATCTTCTATGTTTCTGGCCATTTCCTCTCTTACGGCCCAAACCACTTCGGCCTTTATGAAGTTCAATTTAGGGTGCAACTTTTCACCCAACGACGGATTGCTATTCACAAGTTTAAGTATCCGAAGTCGATCTGTTCCATAGAACCTTAAATCATCATCTTCTTCCAAGTGTTGCACAGAACCATGAATAGGCATATTCTTGGTCACACTAGGTCGCTCGTCAAGACCAGCCACCATGGATGCCTTGTCAATTGTATCCTCTCCCATACGGCGATAGGTAGTCCATTTACCCCCTGTAATGGTAACCAGACCAGATAGGGATATTGAGATTTTATGGCTACGCGATATCTCCTTGGTGCTTTTCCCTTCGTCTTCTGGAGCTGCAAGCGGTCGCAATCCGGCAAAAATGCATAACACATCTTTTCTAGAAGGTGCCCTGGTCAGGTATTTACTAGCTGTATTTAGTATAAATTCAATTTCATCCTTAAGGGCCCTAGGTTCTAGAGCAGGTTTTGAAATTAAGGTATCAGTGGTACCTACAACTACTTTATCGTGCCAGGGTACGGCAAATAACACGCGACCATCATCTGTTTTAGGAATCATGATGGCCGAGTCACCCAACAAGAACTCTTTCTCAAGGACAATGTGGACACCCTGGCTTGGAACTATGGTTTTACGGGCATTTGCATCATCCATTTTTAGAATGTCGTCCGCAAAAACGCCCGTGGCATTGATAACGGCTTTTGCATTTATTTTGTATTCTTTACCAGTCTCCTGATCAATGGCCATAACACCATTAACCAATTGAATGTTATTTTTCAATAGTTGGGTAACTTTCATATAATTGAGAACAATACCATTATTATTCACGATGGTCTGTGCTAGATTGATGGCCAGTCTAGAATCATCGAATTGACCATCATGGTATATGACACCGCCATGTAGTCCTTTTTTCTTGAGATTCGGTATTGCTTTTAGTGTTTCTTCTTTGGTAATATGAACAGAAGGCCCCAATCCTAGTTTTCCGGCCATCATATCATAGACTTTTAACCCGACGGTGTAAAATGGGCCGCCCCACCATTCATAATTCGGAATAATAAATTCCTGATCGTTTACCAAATGCGGAGCATTTTGCTTAAGCAGACCCCGCTCATGTAAAGCTTCAAGTACAAGAGAGATATCTCCCTGTGCCAGATACCTAACCCCACCATGTACAAGTTTGGTACTTCTGCTTGATGTACCCTTTGCAAAATCCGCTTGTTCCAGCAGCAACGTTTTATACCCCCTACTAGCTGCATCCAAGGCTGCTCCCAGCCCTGTTGCACCACCTCCGATTACTACAATATCCCATACCTCATCGATATGTTGCTCGAGTTTCTTTACCATAAATTTTCTGTCCATCTTTATGCTATTTTTTTGTTCTAATTATAACCAGTCTTTTGATCGTTCGACTGCTTTACTCCAACGGGAGTATAACTCTTCCCTATCTTCAGATTCCATTTTTGGTTTAAATTTTTGATCTTCTTGCCATTGATTTTTTAAGTCTTCTAATTTCCAGAATTTTACAGCTAAACCTGCTAAGTAAGCTGCTCCAAGTGCTGTAGTCTCATATACTTTGGGCCTCACTACATCAATATTAAGGATGTCCGATTGAAATTGCATTAACGTGTTGTTTACGGAAGCGCCTCCGTCAACACGCAATTCCTTTATGGCTATTTTAGAATCACCTTGCATAGCGTTCATTACATCTTTGGTCTGATAGCATATGGCTTCAAGTGCTGCCCTGGCTATATGTCCCTTGCTAGTGCCACGTGTAATCCCTACAATAATTCCTCTAGCGTATTGATCCCAATGAGGCGCCCCTAATCCGGCAAACGCCGGTACCAGAAAAATACCGCCATTATCCTCTACAGAATTGGCCAGTTTTTCTATTTCACGAGATTCCCTAACAAGATCTAACCCATCTCGAAGCCATTGTACTACAGCTCCTCCAATAAAAATGCTACCTTCCAAGGCATAGGTCGTTTCACCGTTTATCTGCCAGGCTATAGTCGTAAGCAAATTGTTTTTTGAGGAAACGGGAGTACTTCCTGTATTTGCAACGATAAAGCATCCTGTACCATAGGTGCTCTTTACCATTCCCAATTCTAGTGCCATTTGACCGAAAAGACCGGCTTGTTGATCTCCAGCAATACCAGCAATAGGGATTCCCCAACTACTTACCCCATAAACCTCGCTACAGGATCTTACTTCAGGCAACATACTTTTCGGAATGTCCAGTAGTGTCAACAACTCATTGTCCCAATCAAGATCGTGAATGTTGTAAAGCATCGTCCTACTTGCGTTGGTGACATCTGTAATATGTAATTTGCCCTTCGTCAGGTTCCAGATGAGCCATGAATCAACCGTTCCAAATGCCAGTTCTCCAGCCTCCGCTTTTTTTCTGGCACCTTCTACGTTATCCAGTATCCATTTAATCTTGGTTCCCGAAAAATAGGCGTCTATGACCAAGCCCGTCTTTGATTTCACCTTATCGGTGTAACCAGCTTCCTTAAGTTGGTCACAAGTTTTTGAAGTTCTTCGGTCTTGCCATACAATGGCATTGTAGATAGGTTTACCGCTTGCCCGATCCCAAACAATTGTCGTTTCTCGCTGATTGGTTATCCCGATTGCAGCAATATCCGAGTTTTCAATGTGCAACTTTGCCTTTGCTTCTGCCACTACACCGCGTTGAGAGGACCAAATTTCCATGGCATTATGTTCTACCCAACCGGGTTTGGGAAAAATTTGTTCAAACTCTTTTTGAGCAATAGCTTCGATTTGACCTTTATGATTAAACAAAATGGCTCTGGAACTGGTAGTTCCCTGATCTAGCGATAATATATATTTAGACATAATTAGTATAATTAAAATTTATATGGAAAAAAGTAATATGGTCTTTTTGAAAGGTTTATTATCATATTCATTTTTTAAGTTTAGAATGTATTTTCTATTTAGCTTCAACTACCCTTGCGAGACTTTTAATAGGTTAAATTAAAAATATCAAAATCAGTTGCTATATAGTATGATTTTAGTCAGTTCAAAACGCAAATTAATTGCTTATCAGTAAGGTGTCTTTATAGCAATTTCGCTCTTATCGAACAGCCTAAGGCCGAATAGTTTTCTGTTGATCCTGTAACAGAGCTCATCTGGGCGGTTCTGTAAGTGCTTCCCCTTTGTTTTTGGATTCTTCAATGCCTTCCAGGGCAAAGTCGATATCCGTCCATCCGGTAAATATATTTTTTGCCTCCCAATCGATTTTTCATGCCTTACCAATATCAATTTCGCATTTTTATCTTTTTAAATTGTCTTACAGTTCTATCATAATTACTGATTTCATCTTTACGTTTCCCTTCGTTTTCCGATAACTTCCCGTATTTTAATACGGTAAACAATTGGAATGCCCCTGGAGTATATCTTACTTGAAAATTCATTGATGAACTCAACCTCTCTCCGTTCTTTTCTACGAATAATGCTCTTGACGCCTTCGGTAAATAGGTGCAATTTTTGCTTGGCAACGCTTCCTTCAAGTTCTTCGAATGTTCCGTGCACCATGGCCGATTCCCAGTTGAACATCGATTGTATTTCTTCGACCTGTACGGTAACTGAGTTGTTTTTTCGCATCGCATCGATTTTATGGCCTTCCGAGGTATAGCTAATGATCGTATTGTCCGTAGGGTCAAAATAATAGGTAATGGGAATCACATAGGGCTTCCCTTGCCATAGATAGGCCAAGTGTCCGAGATAATTGTTCCTGAGGACACGCCCGATCGCGCTAGTTGTTAAATCTGTCATTATTATTGTTTTTGTAATTTCAAATTGTTAAAGACTGTTTTGGAACAGGGCGATTATTTATAAGGACCATGCTATACTTCCGGTAAGTTTTTGTGCATCCTCACATGGAATATATTCTGCCGGAATGGGGAGATAGGCCAGTACTTCCTCGCCTACATATTCCGAAATCTTGTAACCCCAAATAGTGAGGCCTCTAAGGTTGTTGGCAAATGCAAAGCGTGAGATACCATCGTCCAACAAGGGCTCTTTTCCTTCGGCAATGGCTTCATGGTATTGCTCTATGGCCTCGAAGTTTTTCACATCATCTTCCTTGGTCACTTTCAGGGCTGCCGCGAGCACGGGCTCCAAATCTCCTGAAGTAAGATCGCCCGCTTTTTCCTTTCTGGAATCCTTCAAGGCTTTTTCCAAGAATTGGCCCATGGACATTTTCACAAAATCCTGTTGTTCCTTTTCCATTACTTGATCAATGAACTTGTCAATGAACAGGTGTACCTGAACTTCCGAAGCGGAAGGGGTATCGGTTTTGGGAAGGATAATATCCACCAATTTTGTCAATGCCTCCCCTTCATCCGGGGTAAGGAAAACCGGGGTCCATTCCAGTGCCTTATCGTTTTTGCAGCTTTGGACCATACCTATCAATGTCGGGGTGGCCACGGAATATCCCAAGGCCAGCCCCATATTCTTAAGTGCTTTTCTTCTATCCATTATATGTTTCCTTTTTTAAGTTCTTTTGCCGCATGGTCTGCCGCCCTTGCCGTAAAGGCCATATAGGTCAGTGACGGGTTTACACATGCCGCGGAAGTCATGAACGCACCATCCGTTACATATACATTGGGAACATCATGAACTTGATTGTTTCCGTTGAGTACCGATGTCCTTTTGTCCCTTCCCATACGGGCGGTGCCCATTTCGTGGATTCCAAGGCCCAGGGCCCCGGGATTGTCAAAAGGCTGCACATCGCGTAGCCCGGCTTTTTCGAGCATTTCGACGGCTGATTCCTTCATATCCTTCCGCATGGCCCATTCATTCTCCTTGAATTCGGCATCGAAAGTTACCGTGGGTAGCCCCCAACCGTCCAATTTATCATAATCCAGGGTCATCCTGTTTTCTTCGTACGGAAGCACTTCGCCGAAGCCCCCAATGCCCATGGTCCATCCGCCTGGTTTCAGGATGGCCTCTTTTAGCTCTTTCCCGAAGGATAGTTCGGCAACGGCATCGTCCCAATTGCCCCTTCCGGCACTACCTTGATAGCCAAAACCTCGCTTATAGTCTTTGCGGTCGGAATCACCACCAAGGTTTCTAAAACGTGGGATATATACCCCATTCGGTTTTCTCCCCTTATAATATTTGTCTTCAAGTCCGTCAAACTTGCCCTGTGCACCCACTCCCAAATGATGGTCCATAATGTTCCTTCCCAACTGATCGGAATCGTTGCCCATACCGTTGGGGAAGCGATCGGATCTTGATTGCATCAATATTGATGTAGAGGCAACGGCCGAGGCGCATAGGAAAATTACTTTGGCGTTAAACTCATACGCTTCCTTGGTGACACTATCGATGACCTTTACGCCGGTGGCCCGTTTGGTATCGGGGTCGTACATCACTTCATGTACTATGGAATCGGGTCTTAGCGTTAGGTTTCCGGTTCGTTCGGCGGCGGGCAGGGTCGAGGAATTACTGCTAAAGTACGCCCCAAATGGGCAACCACGTATACAGCGGTTTCGGAACATGCAATGTTGCCGCCCTTCAAATTTTTTGGTTCCAGTGATATTGGCCACCCTTCCTGCCGTCACCACTCGGCCATCGAAATTCTCACTTACCTTTTCCCGAAAACTTTGTTCGACACAATTGAGTTCCATCATCGGTAAAAACTGGCCATCAGGCAATTGTTTCAGCCCCAAGTTTTCCCCCGATACCCCGATGAAGGTTTCTACTTTATCGTACCACGGGGCGATATCCTTATATCTAACGGGCCAATCCACTGCGATTCCCTCTCGCCGGTTGGCTGTAAAATCGATATCGCTCCAACGGTAACTATGTCGCCCCCACATGATGGAACGCCCTCCCACGTGGTAGCCCCGCATCCAGTCAAAACGTTTGATTTCGTTGTAGGGGTGTTCCAGGTCGTTCACGAACCAAAGTGCACTTGCCGCATTGGTCGTGTAACCTGTTCGATTTTGTTTTGGTTGTTTTTTAAGGTCTTCCTGTGTCGGCTCCCCTCCGTTCGGAAAATCCCAAGGATCTTTATAGGCCGTTGGGTAGTCCGTGATATGGCGCACCATTCTCCCGCGTTCCAAAACCAGGGTCTTAAGACCGTTCTCACATAATTCTTTGGCGGCCCAGCCACCACTGATGCCAGTGCCTACAACAATCGCATCATAGGAATCCTGTTCTTCGTTGTAATAATGTTTTTTCATCGTCAAATCTTTTAATAAGCCATTCATTCTTTCGCTTCCTTAAAAAGTTTAAATGACTTTGGGTTCATAGTTCGTATCTAAAACCAACAATAGCTTATGTCATATTCGTATATAGATTATGGTTTCCTTTGTTTTCCTGTAATTTCAACTATTCTGATTCGAAAGACTATAGGGGTTTTAGGTGAATTCATTTTACTTGAAAATTCACTAATGGATTGGGGAATTATTTTCTCCTTACGGAGGATAATATTTTTGACACCTTGGGCAAACCGATGCAGGAGAAATTTGGCCTCGCTTCCTTGCAATTCTTCAAAAACACCGTGTGCCAAGATAGATCGCCAATTATTTACGGAACTTATTTCATCTACTTCTAATGATACCGATCGGTTTTCCCGCATAGCATTCATTTTATGACCTTCAGCAGAATATCCCAGAATACTATTGCTGGTTTCATCGTAATAATAGGTAATCGGAACAACGTAAGGATTTCCTTGGGATATAAATGCCAAGCGTCCGATATAATTATCCCTTAGTAGGCGGATGCCTTCCTTTGTCCTTAAACTTTTTATCATAACTTTTCTTTCATTGTCCTGAAACATCTCGTATTCTACCTTGGCACATTTAATCACTTGACCATTAGCAGCACCCTATAACCTATAATTTTTCAAAAACCTTAAATGCGGAAGAAAGGTTAGAAAAAGCATGGTCGTGCGTACCATTTGATAAGAAATCCAATTACCCAACTTATTGAATATACCGGCTCTTTGTCTTAGGCTCTCCTTTGTGATTTCGCTACACTCGCTTATAACCATTTCAAAGTCGGCCCGAAGGTTTTCGGCAAATTCTCCCGAGTGAACTTCTACGTTCATTTCAATACTGCCATAGCAACTAAGACTGTTCAGGTTAAATGAGCCTATGGTAGACCATTTATTATCTACTACCGCAGCTTTACCGTGTACCACGGATTTGTTCCACTCATAGATTCTCATATGGTCGTCTAGAAAAGAGGAGTATAAATGTTCGGTTGCCCTACGCACTAACGGCACATCGCTAATACCCGCTAAGATCACCGTTGTTCTTATACCACTTTTACACGCCTTTTTCAAAGCCTTTGCCAATCTGCTTCCGGGCAAAAAATACGAGCCCACGATTACTATTTCCTCTTTGGCATGAATAAAGGCGTTCGTGTAGGCATCACAGACTTCTGTTTTTCGCTGCAGCCAGTCGTTTTGTAAAATTCCCACAAGTGCGCTACCTGCCGAATGTAACACTGGCGGTATTTTTTTTGAGCTTCCTTTTTTGAAAAAATAATCGCTGCACAGTTTTTGCAGATTTTCAGCTGCCGGGCAATTCAACTGAACGGCATAGTCCAACCAAGGTTCCGCAGCTGCGGTTCCGTGGTATTTATCGGCAATATTGATTCCGCCTATCAGTGCTATTTTTTCATCGGCGACCGCAATTTTATGGTGCATCCGTCTTCCGATATAAAAATTGTTCAAGGAGAATAATGGCGAAAAAAACCGAAGTAAAATGCCATGCTGCACCAAATCCTGGGCAAAACTATCGGGCAGTGCAACGCTACCATAGGCATCCAATAAGACATATACCTTTACCTTTCGTTGAGCGGCTTTCTTCAAACAGGAGGCTATACGGTTTCCCGTGTCATCGTTTTCAAAAATGTAGGTCTGTAAATGGATTTCCTTTTCCGCCTTATCGATTAACTTTTCCAGCCTTAAAAAATAGTCTTCTCCCGAACGGACCAATTCAATATGTTCAGTATTGTCGGTGCCATTTTGAAATAGCCTATCATGAGGTTTTAGGGTTGTCCGTTTATGCTCCATATTATTTTTTCAGCTTACGTTCATTATTGGCAATAGGCCCAAGGATACTTAAAATATGTTTTTAACTTGCCCAGTTTTTATATCTAAAACAATTCCCTTAAATATTTAAGATTGGATTTTGCCGTGTCTATTACCTCGGCACTTTGGCCGTTCAGCATCATCTTGCCCATGCTTGTTGCAAAGCCCTTTACCTGGTCAAAACTCACTTTGGGCGGCATGGCCAGGGCTTCGGGATCTGTAAAAATATTGATCAGTGCAGGTCCCTTGTGTGCAAAGGCTTTTTTTAATGTGGGTTCTACATTTTCACATTGTTCCACGTTCCAGGATGCTATGTTCATCGCCTGCGCCACCTGGGCAAAATCAGGATTTTCCATATCGGTTTGCCAATCTGGGTAGCCGGCCACATTCATTTCCAGTTTAACCATTCCCAGCGACCGATTGTTAAAAACGACAATTTTTACCGGTATATCATATTGGCTTATGGTCATTAGATCGCCCAAAAGCATGCTTATGCCCCCATCGCCGCATAAGGCGATAACTTGCCGGTCTGGTCTTGAAAGCCCGGCACCAATGGCCATGGGCATAGCGTTTGCCATGGAGCCGTGGTTGAACGAGCCGGTAAGGTAGCGGTCTCGCCGGCCTTTTAAATAGCGTGCCGCCCAAACTGCGGACATGCCGGTATCCACGGTAAAGATGGCATCGTCTGCCGCCACTTCATCAACTACCGCTGCCACAAATTCAGGATGTATGTTTTTTTCACTGGATTTGGCTTTTACGTAAGAGGCGTATTTTTCTTCTTGTTGTTCGTGGAGTTTACGCATTTCATTTAAAAAATCCTTATCGGTTTTTTCCTCTATCATGGGCAGCAAGGCTTCTATGGTGTCCTTTATTTTTCCGGCATAGCCATAATCCACTTTAGCGCGCCTCCCGATACGTTGCGGTTTGTCGTCTATTTGGATGATTGTATTTTTCTCCGGCAAAAAGTCGGAGTAAGGAAAATCGGTACCCAGTAATAGCAACAAATCGGCCTCCTGCATGGCCTTAAATCCGGATTTATTCCCCAATAGGCCGTTGAGTCCCACGGCAAAAGGATTGCTGGACTTGTCAAAGAATATTTTTCCACGAAAACTGAAGCCCATGGGAGCCTGCAGTTTTTCGGATAATTGCATGACTTCCCCTTGGGCATCCTTGCACCCATAGCCGCAGAACAGCATGATTTTCTTATGGGAATCGATTACCTGGGCCAATTCTTCCATTTCCAATTTCCCGGGGATGAGCCGGGCACATGTATTGTAGTTTTTATGTGACGTGGTGATTTCCTGTGCATCTGCGGCGGCCACATCCCCTGGAAGCCCCACCACCGCAACGCCACGTTTTTCGATCGCATGCTGAATACCCGTTTGAAAAGCATGTGCGGCTTGCTGCGGGGTATTGGCCATAAAACAATATATACTGCAATCGTCAAATAATTTGACCACGTTGGTCTCCTGAAAATTATCCGTGCCCAGTTTATCGGTATTAATCGTGGAGGCAATCGCGATTACGGGGTTTCCGGACCTATTGGCATCATATAGGCCGTTGATCAGATGTACGTGGCCTGGGCCGCTACTGCCCATACAACAGCCTATACCATCGAGTTCTGCATCCATAGAGGCGGCATAGGCGCCTGCCTCTTCGTGGCGAACGTGAATCCACCTGATCCTGCCGTCCCGCCTTACCGCATCGTTTATGGGGTTCAAACTATCACCGGTTACGGCATACAATCTTTTAACACCTGCATTCACGAGGTTTTCTACCAATAGGTCTGCAACTTTTTTTGACATAATTCACTTTTTTTAATTAACAAAATAGCATTCCAGATGATGTGCTATGTTTAGAATACTTTATATTTTTATTACCCATCTTTTGATTCTTTTATAAATACATTGTAGGCATTTTGATTTTCATACATCCGCCTTTTCTTATTTAGGCCCTGTTCGTGTTGGTGTACCGGTTCAATGATCCATCATTACAGTTTTTTATGCTGGTCGGCCAATAAGGGCCCGTCAATCCCTTCATTTGGTCGCTTCAAAAAGTAAACCAGTCCCATAGCACCCAAAATGGTTGCACCGGCAATAATGAAAGGGTAATAAAACCCTCCGGCAATCAGCCAAGTCCCCAATACCGGACCCAAAATTTGACCGATACTGTTCGTGGAACTTTGAATGGATATATTCCTTCCCGTGTTTTCCTTGGATATCAATGAAACTGCCGAAAGCAGGTTTGGTGTCACCATGGCTCCCCCGGCTGCGAAAATTATTATAGTAACATAAATGTATAGTTCACCACTCACAAAAGGCAAGACGATTAACGAAACACCGGATATCAATAACCCCAATGTTATTTGCTGTTTAGAGGTCAATATTTTTTCGCCATAGGTTGCGAATACGGGTTGCAAAACGGCCATTACAGAACCACAAAGCATAAAACCAATACCCACCTGATTGGTTGTAAAGGCCAACTCATCCTTCCCATAAATTGAAAACACGGTCTCAAACAAGGTAACCACAAACTGTATTGCAAAGGATAAGAGCAACAAAATGATAAAATAGTTACTAAGGGAAAAACTGAATTTGACTGCCCCAGAAGCAATACGATTTTTTACTTCCGTATTCTTTAGCCATTTTACGATTATAAGCAATACCACAAAGCCCAAAAGAGCTGCCAAAATAAAGGGAACCGAAAAACGGTCTAAGTGGAACACTCCAAAAGAGTATGTATAGTGTAGGTTCGTTTGCGACAGAAATCCCCCCAGAACAGGGCCAAATAT
>Ga0114908_1000027_pt1 | contig 146891 bp, 137 predicted proteins | sample MalvireepMed_s17_FD_87292 | JGI IMG/M metagenome (GOLD analysis project Ga0114908, IMG submission 87292) | Marine viral communities from the Global Malaspina Expedition - Malaspina viral metaG DeepMed_s17 | ecosystem: Environmental > Aquatic > Marine > Oceanic | place: Mediterranean Sea... | reverse complement strand
GCACATTACCTAAAACATTATTTTTCCTTCAAAACGCCCCCCACAAAAAGACGGGGCGGATTGAACGGGAAAATAATCTAAAAAAGTTGGTAATTTATTTGGAAAGTCCATAGAATACTTACCCTTAACTTTTGCACATGGTCCCTGTTCCAATTATATAGCGTTCGGACAGATAAGCGTTACATAAAAGTGGAATAGGGTGCAACCTACTTTAATTTTAAATTACTCGGAAAGGCAAATTTGGGTTAATTCACTTATAAAACACGGTTACAACAGTTTCTTGTATCGCATACAGCATATTCTTTGTTTCACAAATAGTGGAGAGTATTGTTTCCTATTGTTTCTTTCAACATTGGTCCAATGGGATCTATGTTTGGAATATTAAATTTTAAGTATGCATAATGATTTTAATAGGCCTAGTCCCATTATAGAAATTTTAACCAGCTTAGAGAATGGGGATATTTTACACACTACTCGGGACGGAATTAATTATTTGTTTGTAGGTATTAGCAATTGTGGACATATAATCTACACAATTGGTAATGAACAGAAATATTTACCAATATTGACTGTTAATAAGGCTTTAGAAGAGTTTAATTCTAACAAGTTTATAGATGCCAATTGGTATAAGAAATTTAATAAGCATGAATATGAAACCAGACCATGCAACTTATCTGTTTTAAAAAATTTAATAAAAAGAATTTAACCACTTTTAAGATTATATGAAGCCAATTCTTTTACTTTCAAGTATCTTAATTATCATATCAATTGTACTGACATCCTGTCAAAACAAACAAGATGTTAATGCTGATGGCCATAGATTACCTGAATATCTCAATGATGAATATGTTGATTTATTGGCACGAGAAATTCATATTGAAAAATTTCCAGATTCTGTTAATATGGAATTTATTAAAGAAACATCTGAGCTTAGAATTAGCTTGATGAAAAAGATAGAAAAGTACAGAGAAAAATATCAACCAAAGAGGGCACCAAATTCGAATAATCCTTCGGATAAAATTAAATCTGAAATGAATTGCAACTCATCTTACAATGAGAATTTAGTGAGAGAAAGGTTTGAAAATCTTTCTAAAGATATATACGGTATCAGTTTGGCGCACACGAACAAGTATGGCCCTGGAGAATGCGAATTCGTTTTTTTGGTCAATGGATATGATAATACAAAAAACCGTGGTTATACCTGTACTGTAAAGACTGGTTCTGGCAAAATTATCGAGGCATCTTGTGAACTAACCAAATACTAAGCTTTAATTAAGACATAGCGATGAGAAGCAAAATATTTAATTTACTCCTGATAAAGTACGTATTGGCTTTTAGAAAAACAATATAGAGAAAAAGTAAGTCAGGTATTGCTTAAAAGCAACCACTGTTTCTATATCGATATGCTGTTGTAACCTTGTGATTCAAAAAAAGGAAAATTTATAGCGTATCATATTTTATTCAAAAAGAGAAGAGAACATAAATCCAAATATCTTTAATATCATATGTTTTTAAAATAGATAGTATTTAGGCTTAGCTGTTTTACTCTTTTGTCGGCAATGTTTTTATTAATTATAAAAATGTCATTTTCTGCAACATTGAGAATAAATGACAATTTTGATTTAAGTGAATTTATTAAGGTATCTTTTCTTTTAATCCATGCTCCGTAGCTAACATCTTGATCATCATCAGCCAAAAAATTCGTTATTTCATGTATCGACAAAGGTTTTCCTAAATTGTTGAACAAGAAATACAGTAGTTGGTTTTCTTGTGTATCCAAATTGGTAATTAACCTGTTCTTATAATATATTTTTTCCTTATTGAACACAATGACATTTTTATACCGCAGTAGAAAGAATGAAATCCATTTCTTTAACAAGAATGAGAGACCAAATATGGTAAGAGCAATTACCCCTATCCAGAACATCATACCTTTGTCATCGAGTAAGTTGAACTTACTGATTAAATTTCCTTTATATGCGTTAAAATCTTGAACGAATACTTTAGTATCTTTCAAGCTTTCATTGGAGCTGGTAACAGTATAAATTATTTCATTCCTTTCTGGATTATACTTTTCGTGCCTAGAGAGTTCATAATTTCGCTGTTCACCATAGTAAAAAAGTTTATCTTCATTAAGATTTAATCCGATAAATTTTTTGGAATCAAAAAAAAGAGTGTTACTAACAAGGTAATACCCATGGTTTTCAGGGGTCATATGATACAACTCCATTTTCTTTAGATTACCAATAAACTCCCACTCCCTTGTTCTGAGGTCCAATTTCCAAAAGTCGTTTAAAATATGGTTATTGCTATTTTCATTTGGAGTCGTGTAATCTTCTCCTATCCCACCATAAATATAAAGGTTGTCATTTTCTATATAGGATAATGCCATTTTTCTTGGCTCAGGAATTTGATTTTTATAATCATTGTATTTTAGAATATCCCATTCTTTGGTGGTGAAATTGAATTTTGTTAGAATATTTTTGTAGGTAAAAAGTCCATACCCACCCCAGAAGTATATTTCATCTTTATATGTAAATACATTTGCAAAGTATTGATTTTTATGTTGGAATGAATTGTCAATACGTATTATACTGTCACTTTTAATCTCGTATACTTCACCGCAACCATTGTGAATCAAAAAGTTGCGTGCTTTTACTTGGATAAATTTATAGGGAAAGTCTTCCGTTTGGGGCAGCTCATTGAATCGCAATGAAACTTTTTGCCATTCTTTGGAATTAAACGATTTGAGATAATAATAGTCCTTTAAGTTTTCAAATAAAAGATAGTTTTGATTATTGCTGTCAATGCCCGTAACGATTTGATTTGCATTACTATCTATAGTCAAGTTTTGGGAATAAATATTTGTCCAAGATGCAATAATTAATAGATTGAATGATTTTAAGAGGAATTTTTGATATTTCAATTCTGAAAGTTTGGTCAATAAGGTAATAACTAATTTATATCCTGAACCTTTTTAGGTATAATTGGCAGTAATCTTGGCCATACCCAAGATTATTAATAATAGTTCTTTCATTGTTTATTATTCATTACAAGTTAATCATATATTCCTACAAAACAATTCTCAAATAAACCTGATATCATTCCAGTATCTTTTAGCGGCGGGCGTAAAAGAAATTATGTAAAGCAAGAGGATAGCGCGCAAGCGCGGCGCTATTGATTCATTTTTCCTTCGGAAAGGCCCATTTTTAGGGTGCTTTTCAAAAATATTGAACAATGATATTTATGGCAATTTTTACTAAAAAAGGCGTCGAGCCCAGTAAAATCAATGGATTTTTTACTAAAAAATGCTTTTTTGAAGAATGGCTTAGTCAAATCATTGACCTATTTTTAGTTGTAAGTTATATTAACGCCCAAATAACCAATTTTGTTGAAAAAATGCTCTCGTCCCAATAAAATCAATGGATTTTTGATGAAAAAATGATGGTTTAATGTTAGAATCAGATGTGGGTTTCTATTCATAGCCTTGTCACTCGTATATTTTTGGATTCACCCCATTTTTAACGGAAAAATGCGTTCAGCCCAGTAAAATCAATGAATTTTTCACTGAAAATCAAAAGTAGATTATCCTTTTGAGGGAAATAGACTCTAGGTATCCCCTAAATTACCACTTGTATTTTATTAAACCTGTTTTGTATTTTACAATCGGATTATTGTACGAAACACCCTATATTTGAGATATGCAGACAAAGACCAAGAACAACCATATAGGTAGAAAGATCGGTAGGATAAGGGAACTTCGCGGGATGAAACAGGAGACCCTTGCCGAGGAACTTGGCATCAGCCAACAGGCCGTTTCCAACATCGAGAACAGCGAAAAGGTGGACGATGTGAAATTGGAAGAAATTGCTAAGGCCTTGGGTGTGACCAAGGAGGGGATTGAAAATTTTTCTGAAGAAGCAGTATTCAATATTATTGGCAATACTGTGACCAATAATGACAATGCTGCATTTTTTAATTATATGCCCACATTCAACCCGATGGATAAACTTATGGAAGCTTACGAAGAGAACAAAAAACTGTACGAGCGTCTTCTTCAAGCCGAAAAGGAGAAGGTTGCCTATTTGGAAAAGCTCTTGAAGAAGGATTAATTTCATCTGTTAAGGCTGTTGGGCAAATCAAAACTATTAATGATCCCTACAAAATTATTCCATCATACTCTTTTTTAAAGAAAAGGATTCGTTTCTATTAATTTATCTATTCCATTTCGTATATCTATTCAGTTTCGTAATTTATTTATGTCTGGTTCGTTGTGATTTATATATAGCGTTAATTTAAAGCCAAATTGTACATGACAAAATTCAAATATGAAAATCAAGGAGGAAGAGGTTTTTTTATTTTCAATCCGTTTTTGAAGAATAAGTCTGAAAAACAAGCAAGGAAAGAAAAGGAGACTACAAAAACTGACCTCCTTTTCAATGGAATTAAGAAGGATAAATCATTGAAGTTTAAACGTTGGAACAGAGAGGACTTAACATATAGAAAAATTAGAATGGGGCAAGCAGTTAAAATTCTAAACTGTGTTGTTCATCCTTCAAGTAATATTTATCCAATTATTAAAGAAATGAAATCTAATAGAAATCTATTTAAAAAAGTAAAAAGGTTAACAGAATCAAATTACGCGCATATTTCCAGTGCTGCAGTTAAAATTACAATTGAACAAAATATTGCAACAATAGTTAAGAGTAGTCTTTAAAACGGCCTACCTAAAAATTGTCAACCAAATCAATGTCAGGCCAAAAACTGGATGTTTTGTGGATTATTTTTCCCTGTCAATACACCCCGTCAATTTGCGGGGGGTGATATTGAAGGAAAAAATAATGGTTAGGAAACCTGTCTATAAATTAATGTATGGGTTCCCCAATTGACTACAGCGAAAACACGTGCAATCAGGTTTGGCGAAATTTGGGCTTGCAGCCCTTCACTTTGTTCCGTTCGCTTTTATTTCAGTTTTCTTTTGCAACCTTCGGGAGCAAAAGCAAGATTTGTCATGACAATGACACATCTTGAATTCAACCCCAAGTGTTGGGATTTCATAGGATTGAAAGGTTTATTCCAAAGGGGATAATAGCCACTCTTTAAATGGAATTAAGTTCCAATTGATAAGTGTCAAGTACATTGCTAGGCAAGGACTTTAGATAAATTTGGGTAGTACTGAGTTTGTTATGGCCCATCATTGCGGAAATGGCTTCCAAAGGAACTTTTTTGAACATCGCATGGGTTGCAAAACTATGCCTTGAAACATAGGAGGTCAAACGTTCTTCAATCTTACACTCTTTTGCAATTTCTTTTAATCCAATATTGTAACGTCTAAGCTCCCATTGGGCATCTTTGTACTGCAATTCTAATGTGTCTCGATAAATTATGGGCAATAAAAAACCAGAAGGGTTAGGATTGTCCAGATAGTATTGAATAATGGGTTTAATCTGATCAGTTATAATTATATCGTAGCGTTTTCCTGTTTTACGTCTTTGAAATTTTACGCGGCCATCGATGATATTATCTCTTTTCAGAAATGCCATATCAATAAAGGACATGCCCAACATCAGATAGGAAAGAATAAAATAATTGCGATAGTGAAAATGATTGGAACCTATCTTGGTTTCCATTTCAAGTATTTTCTTGATGCTTTCAATCTTAATGGCTCTTTTCTCAGTGGGCTTTGTTTTTATGGTGTAGTATTTAAAAGGGTATAATGCTTCATCCACCATGCCCTCCTTGATTCCTTTGTTGTAGATGGCCTTTATCGTTCTCATATAAGATGCAATTCCATTAATGGTATTGCCTGGTTTTGATAAATGGTGCCTTTCAAACCGTTTTAGGAATTCAAGATTGAGTTCATTGAATTTTAAATCCTTATTGTTGGTAAATACCTTAAGCCTTACAATAATCCCCGAATAGTTTCTGGCTGTGCCAATCCGTTTTTCTCTTATAAGCTCTTCTGCTTTTTGAAGACCGAACTCATAGAATGAGTTCAACCGTTTTCTGTTGACAATTTTATCAGCAATATCTTTGGCTGTTAATCTATCCAATTGATCATTGTCGGCCAGTCTATTGATTACTTCTTGTGCCTTGAGTTGTTTTTTTAATAAAAGGGTATTCATCAAGTGAACCGAATCAACATCAGGAAAATTTCTTTTTACTTTGCACCTGTGGTGATCCCAGTATTCTTCTGGGACATAATGCCCTGTTTTGATTGAAGTGGTTTTTCTAAAATGGGTCAGCCTCAAAATGATTGGAAAACATCCATTTTGGGTCATTCTGCGGGTGTCCAAACTTAGCTTTATACTCGTGTTCATGAACATAAGTTATAAAAAAATTTGCACGCAATTTGCACGCAAAAGTTTGGATTCATTTGATGTTATTTGATAACAGAATTTATTAAAATACTGATAATCAATAAAATATAATATTTTTAACAGTTGCTTATACCCCATTCGGCGACGCTGTTAATCAGAGGGTCCTTGGTTCGAGCCCAAGAGGGGGAGCATCTAAAGCAAAAGCCACCGAATTTCGGTGGCTTTTTTTCGTTTACGGAGGGGCTTGTAAAGTCCTTAAAATTCTTTCTGTTACAGTTGACTCAGCTTTTTTGAATTTATTACCCTTGTTTTATTTAATTCGACCAAATCGATAGAGAATACCTCGGAAGAAGGTGTTCGGGCGTATTGTTCCTCTATGTAACCACCAATAATGTAGAGCTTATTTTTATCGTATACCATGCTGGGCTCTTTTATGGTCAAATCAAGGTCGTATTCATAAATAGTATTTGCTTTGGTATTGTAAACAAGCAATTTTCCAAAATTGTAGATGTAGATAATTTCTTTATTGGAAGCTATACTTGGGCTTTCCATGGCATAGGGCAGATAGCCCTCTTTTCGCCATTTTCCATCGGAGAGATCCAAGGACTCTATTTCGGAAAGCGGTTTACCATCGGATCCTCCTATCAGGTAAACCTTTTCATTGATTATGGCGCCATCCGTTTGTTTGGCTTTGGTCATATTCTCCAACTCGTACCAATATCCAGTTGAGATTTGAAAAACCCTGCACTTATCCGTAAAAATCTTTTTGCCCGATCTGTTTTTCTTTATGGCTCCTCCCATAACCAAAATATTATCCTTATAAATAAAAGAAGCAAAATCAATGGCTTGATGCGGGTTGGTGTCGTCGGTAATAACACTTAACGAGTCAAGGTCCAGAATCTCTATTTTATTATGCAGATATTCTTTCTTGCCATTATTGGAGATTTTTTTACCACCAATTGCATAAAGTCTGTTCTTGTATAGGTTGACCTGATGATTTTCCCTATCTATAAACTCAGTTTTTTTGGTACGCCATTGATCTAAATTTATATCGTATGCCAGTAAATTGTTGTTGTATCCCTGATAGGATGCATTTGGTTCCAGTTCGTCCAAAACAGCAAGGAACCCGCAATCGGGACAGATTGTGTTGGCATCATCTATGGCCTTCCTCATGGTATCCTCAACAAACGATTCGCTGCCCCCTATAACGTATATGGTGTCGTTTACCACGGTGCAATCAAAGGCGTAAAGACCCTTTTTCATTGAAGATAACTTATTGTAACGGAGTTTTTCCCTAAGCTTTTTCTTTTCTGAAATTATCACTTCTCCCAGTTCGCTGGTCCGTTCTTGCATTAATATTGTGGGCGATGTTTTTCCGTTGAGATTCTTAAACCTGATTTTACGTGTTTGGTAGCCTATTATGGAGAATACCAAGCTGTCCGATGTTTGCACGTTTGTATACCGGAGCTCAAACTCACCTTTGTTATTGGTGGCCGTGCCAATTTCAGTGTTCTCTATAAACACATTTACATTACTCAAAGGTTGTTTGGTTTCAGCGTCCAGTACCCGACCTTCGGTTATTTGACCATATCCCAATAAAATAGAAAATATTGACCAAGCAAAGAATTGGATGGGTCTTCGAGAAATTAGTTTGAGGAAGATCTTACCGGGATGTGTGGCTTCGCAGTTTGATTCAATTGCTTTTTGGATTGTCATTGTATAGAGGATTATGATACAGTGTTTAGATAGCAATGGTAAAAATATGCATCAAAAAATATGCCGATATACCTCACTTCAATGGTATTCGAAGTATAAAATCTACGAATTGATTAAAAGTGTATTTAATAATTACTGTCATAGACTTTGTTATGGATTGAAAATAATGCGACTTTTTTGATTGTTTTAGTGTAAACAACTGTTAATCAATAAGTAAATAATTATTCATGCGTGGTCTTGTAGATGTATTGAATCCTTTTTTTCCTTTAAAGGAAGGTAGATGGCTCATATTGGCCTTTACCTTTACGTCCAACATTTGGTGCCAACAAGAGCAAGACTCTACAATTGTTTCATATTCCGATAAAATCGCTCTTGGTCTGGATAAGAGTACGGACATAGATGAATTTATAGTTAACAGTCCAAATGTTAGCAACTTTTACCTCGTGTCAAACAATGACTTAAAGCTTACACTAAAGCTCAACTATAAATTTTTGAGTTTGAGCGCCGGTTTTTCACCCAAATTTTTACCAGGTAATGACGATGATGATAAAAAAGGGGAAAGCTCATTTACAGAGTATAGGTTCAATCTGTTTCCAAAAAGATTTGTCCAGTCTATTTTCTTTAGGCGAATGAAGGGTTTTTATGTAGAGAATACCAATGATTTTGTGCCAAATTGGAATTCAGCTATGGACCCTTATATTCAATTCCCGGACTTAAAGAGTATAGCATGGGGTGGATATACCGGATATGTCCTGAATAAAAATTTTTCCCTGAGGTCGTTGCTGAACCGGCAGGAATGGCAAAGGACAAGTGGTGGAAGTTTGATTCCCATAATTAGTTATGAGTTCACCAATATGACCAATGATTTTGTGGATGGTTCTTACGGAAAGGAAAATATGGTGGATTTGCGAGCCGATTTGGGATATTATTTCAATTGGTCCATCACACAAAAGTTTAATCTTGTGCTATCTGTTAGAGCAGGAATTGGGCCTAAGTTTTCAAAATATACGTTGGATGGAGTGGTGGAAAGGAACCATTATTTTGTTGTTGAATACAATACTGGACTACAATTAGATTATAACTCGGATAAACTTTATATGGGTATTGCAGGTAGCCTTAATGGCTATCGTTACAATGGCGAAAGTTCCAACAACATCTCCAACAACCTTTGGCAGGGTTCATTTTATATCGGCTATAGGATTGGTGCTCAGGAAAAATTAAAACAGTTGTTCTAAAACAAAAAGCCACCGAATTTTCGGTGGCTTTTTTGTTGCTGTTTATTTGTTATTGTTGGGCCATTTCCAAATGGATGGTCAACTCCACTTCATCTCCCAATGTAGGTGTGTCACTGCCAACTCCAAACTCCAAGCGATCTACGGTACCGGTGAGTTTTAGTCCGGCCTTCAGTTTTTGACTGCGTTGATCGGTTATTATTCCGTTCACAGTACCTTCCAAGGTAACCGGCTTGGTAACCCCATGCATGCTAAGGTCTCCCGTTAGCTTAAAGGTTTTGTCCCCAGTTTTTTCAAAACTTGTGCTCTGAAAAGTGATGGAAGGATATTTTTCCGCATCAAAAAAGTCGGCACTTCGTAAATGATCGTCGCGCCTATCATTATCCGTATCAATACTGGTGGTTTTAATGTCCACCATAAATTCGGCGTCGTCAAAAGTATCGGTTGCCTTTGCCGTTATGTCAAAATCGCTAAAATGGCCTTCTACGGTGGAGATCATTAAGTGTGAAATGCCAAAACCGACCTTGGAGTGTGCCCCGTCCGATTTCCAAGTGGATTGTGCCGCAACCGCTAGGGATGTTAAAAACGCAAGTGCGAAAATAGTCTTCTTCATGATTGTGTGATTTAAGTGTTAGTAGTTTTGTTTATAATGCTTTTACCAATTTCAGATAAAATTTTCAACTAAATATGATCAATTAAAACTTAAGATATAAATATTTTCCGTGAACAACATGGCTTAACCCTCAATCAACCAATTGGTTAAGAATGGAAAGAAATAAGATGTCGTTGAGGGGTTAAATATGGTTGTTGGTAAAGCTACTTTTCTTTAAACGCAGTTTTATACATAGTTTTGGCTCACCTAACTATAATTGCATTGATTTCTAAAAAGGAACTTCTTTTTCAAATAGTATTGCACGTATTGGTTCTCCTGTTCTTTTCTTTTGATAGAAATACAGGGAGCATAGTGGTGCACAGGGCCATATTCCTATTGTTTTATTCTTTGGCTACTGTGGGAATCACCTATTATCTGATGCCTAAATTTCTTTACAGGAAAAAGTATTGGCAGTTTTTTTTAGGCGCTGGTTTGGTAGTGGCCATAGTCATTGTAATAGAAGAAACGATTATGGAACCTCTAATATTCCCCCATACCAAAAGGGCGAATACCTTTCCAGGTGTCTACGTTTCCTTATTGGGAATTTTGCCCGTAATGTTCATTCTGTCAGGATGTAAATTTGGGTGGGACGCCCTTAAAAAACAGGCCCAAATCGATGAACTCGAAACCACCATACAAGAAAGTGAACTTCAATTTTTGCGTAGTCAAATAAATCCTCACTTTTTGTTCAACAATCTGAACAACCTGTATTCTTATGCTTTGCAAGAATCTCCCAAAACTCCAGAAATCATACTCGAGATGAGCGGAGTATTGCGCTATATGCTATACGAATCCAAGGAAAAATTAGTGCCCTTGAAAAAGGAGCTGGAGCAATTGGGCAATTTTATCCGTCTGTATAAATTGCAAATAGAAGATAGGGGAGAAGTACAGTTTGATGTGGACGAAATTGAGGGAGACTATAGGATTGCACCCTTGATTTTGATTGTTTTCATAGAAAATGCCTTCAAGCACAGCCAATCGGGACAGTCTTCAAATATTGAAATAGATATTTCCGTAAAGTTGAGCAATTCTATATTGGAGTTCAGGTGCAAGAACAATTATGAGCCAGGGTTTAGTCTGGATAGTGTTGCCAAAGGAATCGGTTTAAAAAATGTAAAGAAGCGTCTTGAACTTCTTTATCCAAAAAAGCATATTTTGCATATAGAGGAGACCGATAACAGCTATAAGGTGTTTCTGAAGCTGGAATTGGAAAAGGTTTAGGTTATGAGATGTATAATTGTTGAAGATCAGCCGCCGGCACAGCGAATACTGAAGAAGTTTATTCAGGATGTGCCCACATTGGAACTGGTACAGGTTTTCTCCGATGGATTGACGGCTATGGAATTCCTGAACAAGGAGTCGGTGGACCTCATATTCCTAGATATCCATCTGCCCAAAATAAATGGGCTGGATTTTCTAAAGAGCATTCCGGATCCTCCACATGTTATATTGACCACTGCTTTTTCAGAATATGCACTCGAAGGATACGATTTGAACGTCGTGGACTATCTTTTAAAGCCCTTTTCTTTTCAGCGTTTCCTACAGGCTGTCAACAAGGTCAACGCAAAGCACGAACAGGTTGTAGCCAAAAATGATACAGCACCACTTACCGAAATCTATGTAAAATCCAGTCACGAACATATTAAGGTGCTGGTGAAAGATATTTACACTATTGCTTCGGACTCTGATTATACCGAAATACACCTTAAGGATAAAAAAATATTGTCCAACGAACCATTACGGCATTGGATGGAAGTACTTGGGGGCAGTCAATTTTACCAGATACACAAATCCCATATCATCAATACCAAAAAAATTGACCGTATATCGGGAAATCTTGTAATGCTGAGCAATGGAGCCAAAATACCCATGGGGAGGGCATATAAGGATAACTTCTTAAAAAGTATTCTATAAAAAAGCCCAGATTTCTGGGCTTTCATATGTTACTTTATCTCATCTTCTATTTTGCAAAGTAGATGTAAATTCCAACTACGATTATGGCAATAAATGTACTTGCCAATTTCACATGTTTCCAAGGCTCTATGGAAACCTGCTTGGTATACTCTAGTTGGAAAGGCTCTTCTCGCGGGTAGAATTTTCCGATAATCAACATGATGAGGATGTTGGAAATAAACAATATCGCCATTACATGAAGATAGTGAGGGTATGCTCCGGCCTCTATTAAATTGAGTTCAACAGGGTCGGTAATTCCGTTTGCTTTTGCTTCGGCCAGTGCGTTGGCGACCATTTTTGGTCCAACAATAAATTGACTGATGATATAAAGAACTGAACCAGAAAGTATACCAATTTTTGCTGCGATGGCAGGAACCCTTTTGGTCAAATAGCCCACCACGATAATTGTGAAGATGGGAATACTGTAAATACCGTTTATCTCTTGAAGGTAGTTGAACAAACTGCCCGCATTGGCAATCAGTGGCGCTATGAACATCGCTGCAAGTGCCAAGCACACCCCGAATACCTTACCGTATTTTACCACGGTCATTTCCGATGCATTTTTGTTGATATGCTGTTTGTAGATATCTATTCCGAACAAGGTCACCGAACTATTGAGAACACTGTTGAAGGAACTCAAAATAGCTCCAAAAAGCACAGCGGCAAAAAAGCCCATCAATGGCTTGGGCAGCACGGCTCTCACCAGTTCAGGGTAGGCAAGGTCACTGCTGGCCAATCCGCCTTCAAAATAGTAGTAAGCGATCATTCCTGGCAATACCAAGATGATTGGCCCCAAAATTTTTAAAAAGGCGGCCAAAAGAAGTCCTTTTTGCCCTTCGGCAAGATTTTTTGCTCCCAAACCGCGTTGGATAATTTGTTGGTTGGTGCCCCAGTAGAAAAGCTGAACCAGCATCATTCCAGTAAAAATGGTGGAAAACGGAACCTCTTGTCCGGGATTTCCAGTTGAATCAAAACGTTCCGGGTTGGCAGCCATCAAGGTATCCAATCCGCCCATTACACTACCATCCCCAATGGCCATAAGACCAAAAACCGGAATCATGATACCTCCGATAATAAGACCTACCGCATTGATACTATCGGAAACGGCAACAGCCTTCAGTCCACCAAAAACCGCATAAATGGAGCCGATGATCCCTATGCCCCAGATACAGATTACCAGAGCGGTGGAGTCGGACACACCCAACAAAGCTGGAACATCGAACATGCCACTTATAGCGACCGATCCGGAGTACAATATTACAGGCAGCAAAACCACTACATAGCCCGTAAGAAACAGTCCAGAGGTTATCGTTTTAGTGGCCACATCAAAACGTTTCGCTAAAAATTGTGGTACGGTGGTTAGTCCACCCTTAAGATATCTTGGCAGCAAGAACATAGCCGTAACTACAATAGCTAGAGCGGCCAAGGTTTCCCATGCCATAACGGAGAGACCATCTTTGTAAGCACTTCCGTTTAGCCCTACAATTTGTTCTGTGGAAAGGTTGGTCAACAATAAGGAGCCAGCTATGACTCCAGCGGTTAGGCTTCTGCCGCCCAAAAAGTAACCATCGGACGATGTTTCATCTGTTTTTCTAACCGACCACCAAGAAATGATTCCTACTAAAAGGGTGAAGCCTAAAAACGAAATAAGTGCCATACTATATTATTTGGTGTTTTGTCCATGGACAGAACAATTTGTTTAGTTGGTTGTGCACGCTAATATAACTTGAATTTTCCGAAATTAAGGGTGAAGCCTTAAACTCAACATTTTATTTTAAAACTGAAGTATTTGAAAAAAAGGATGTGCTTATGACACTTGTAAAAACATAATGGATCGCTAACGATAATTTAAACTAAAAAGTAGGGCCACTCTTTTAAAAAATTGAGTAATTTGAAACATAATTTTATTATTTGTAAACATCTATGAATAAAAGTACGATCATCAAGCGACCAGGGTTCGTGTTTGTATTGCATGCTTCGCTTGCCGCTTTTGGCACCTACTTTTGTATGTACGCCTTTAGAAAGCCATTTTCCGTGGCCACTTTTGATGGACTCTCCTTTATAGGTGTGGATTACAAAATACTTTTGGTGATTGCCCAGGTTTTGGGTTATGCACTTTCCAAATTTGTTGGGATAAAAGTCATCTCGGAACTTAAGCCCAACCGAAGGTTACTTTACCTAATTTCACTTATAGTACTTGCGGAAATTTCGCTCTTGCTCTTCGCATGGGTACCCGCACCGTACAATATCCCATTTATGTTCCTTAACGGTTTTCCTTTGGGAATGATATGGGGCATTGTGTTCTCTTATATTGAAGGACGTAGGTTTACCGATATTTTGGGAGTAGTCCTTTCCGCAAGTTTTATAGTATCCAGTGGAGTGGTAAAATCGGTCGGGTTATTTGTGATGAATTCTTGGGGCGTTAGTGAATTTTGGATGCCGTCCGTTACCGGTGCGCTTTTCTTTGTTCCCCTTTTGATCAGTTCTTATTTATTGCAACGGGTACCCCCGCCGACAGCCGAAGATATTGCCAACCGTACGGAGCGGATTCCAATGACGGCAGCCGATAGAAAAAGTTTGGTGAAAAAGTTTATGTTTCCATTGCTCATCATAGTCTTGTTCTATACTTTTTTGACGGCTTTTCGGGATTTTCGTGACAATTTTGCCCGAGAATTGTGGGATAGTATTGGATATCAAGGGGATGTCTCTGTTTATTCTACCTCCGAAATTATTATTGCCGTCGTAGTGCTTTTGATTATCGGGACCATCTTTTATGTGAAAGATAACTTTAAAGCCTTGCTTACCTATCATGTGCTACTGATTTTAGGAACTTTGGCTTTGGTGATCAGTACCATAATGTTTCAAACCGGGGTTTTGGACCCGTTCGTTTGGATGGTCTGCACCGGGTTTGGGCTTTATATTTGTTACGTACCGTTCAACTGTCTCTTTTTTGATCGCTTTATAGCCACTTTTAAGGTAAAGGGAAACTCAGGTTTTCTCATCTACATTGCAGATGCCTTTGGGTACCTTGGAAGCATCCTGGTATTACTGTACAAGAATTTTGGGCAGGCAAATGTGTCGTGGCTGAACTTTTTTGTGTACGGAACGTACGCAGTTGCATTGATAGGTATTGTCAGTACATCGATATTATATGTGCACTTTGTGACCCGCCACAGATTGGAAGAATTTAATAAGCAATTGGAATATGGACAATAAGTATGATGCCGTCATAGTAGGTGGGGGTGTTTTAGGAACTTTTCATGCCTACCATGCACTGGAATTGGGCCTAAAAGTCTGTTTGGTAGAAAAAGATATCTATCCCAAAGGAGCGACCACACAAAATTTTGGACAAGTCGTCCCTTCGGGCATGAATTCCAAATGGCAGAAATTTGGAAGGGAAAGTCTGAAAATATACAAGGAGATTCAATCCCAATTTGATATCAGTATCCGTCAGAACGGAACGGTGTATTTGGCATCCAACGAAGAGGAGGAACAGTTGCTGATGGAGTTGAGAGCTATCAACAATGGGAACGATTACACATCAAAAATGCTCACCAAACAAGAATGTTTGGCCAATTACCCCGGACTTAGAAAGGACTATGTGACAGCAGGTCTTTTTTTTCCACAAGAGGTCACGGTCGAGCCTAGAACCATGATCCATAAGCTACAGAAATATCTGATGGACCAGAAAGGCTTGGAAATCAAGTTTGATTTTCCCGTCGTATCCTGCGAATCTGATGGAGAGTGGGTTTTGGTTCAAAGCACAAAAGGTAATGAGGTATTCGGTAAGAAAGTAATTGTTTGTAATGGAGCTGAGTTTAAAAATCTGTACCCGGAAATGTTTGCCAACAGTGATCTTCAAGTTTCAAAATTGCAAATGATGCAGACGAAACCGCAAGAAAACTATAACTTGAAAGGTTCGATTCTTACAGGTTGGTCCATTCGCAGGTACGAAGCATTTCATGAATGTCCTTCCTTTGCGGGAATCAAGGAAAACGAGCCAAAGGACAGCCTTCAGAAAAAATGGGGCGTACATATTCTTTTCAAACAAGCGATGGATGGTTCGGTGATTTTGGGTGATTCCCATCAATATGGCGATGCCAACAGGGTCGAGGATTTGGGTTATGATCTGGACATGGACATCGATGATTTTATGATAGAGGAAGCCAAAAAAGTCATTGACCTTCCTACGTATCAAATCCAAAAAAGGTGGTACGGGATATACTCACAATGCAAGAACAGCGATATTTTTCAAAAAACGATTGACAACAATATTCATGTTGTGACAGGAATCGGTGGAAAGGGGATGACGGGAAGCGCCGGATTCGCGAAGAAAAGCATTGCTACTATATTCAATAAGCAGAAAATCAATTTATGAAAAAGATAGAATTGGCCGTTTTTGATATGGCAGGCACCACAGTGAACGAGGACAATGTAGTCTACAAAACGGTTGGGGCCGCTTTGGCCAAGCATGGGGTAGAAGTTTCTTTGGATACCGTTCTGGAATTTGGCGCAGGTAAGGAAAAATTTAAGGCCATAGCAGATATTTTGGAACAGACCAAAAACACATCTGTTGATGCCAATCTTGTTTTTGAAGATTTCAAAGGAATGTTGGACGAAGCCTATGCCAATTTAGAAGTTACCTCCTATGACGGTGTAGAGGCTTTTTTTCAACTATTAAAGTCCAAAGATGTCAAAGTAGTATTGAACACTGGATATGACCAAAAAACCGCAAGTTCACTTTTGAACAAACTGGGATGGGTTGCAGGGAATCAAATCGATGCTGTGATTACCGCCGATGATGTGGTAAACGGAAGACCTTCTTCGGAAATGATAGACAAGGCCATGGATATGTTCGGAATCACTAAACCCGAAAATGTGTTAAAGGCAGGTGACTCCGTAATCGATATTGAAGAGGGGAAAAATGCGAATTGTGGTTGGACCGTGGGTGTTTTGACCGGCGCCCAAACACGTGAACAGTTGTTGACTGCCCAACCGACCCTGATACTGGATTCCCTGACCGATTTGGAACAGGTATTGTTTTCTTGATCAAATAAAGTAATAAACCACTAACATTTTGGAGGGAACTTTTCCTCTGTTGATAGGTACATGGGGGATTCTACCGTCAAAAAAAATGGAATCCCCTTCTTTTAAAAGAACCTCGTGGTCGCCAATCTCGTAATAGCACTCTCCCGTTAACATATACTTGAACTCAAAAGCATCGGTCACTACCTTTTCTCTTCTTGAATTGGGCTGTACCTCCAGAAGCACACTTTCAAACCCTACGGAGTTCAACTGTTTCCCGAAAATATAATTATAGGTAAAACCAACTGCTTCGTCCTCCTTTTCTATAATGGACTGTTCGTGCTTACGGGTTACAATAAAATTTTGACCGATACCTTTCGGAATACCGTCAAAAAAATCGGTCATTTGGGTGCCCAAAGCTTCCACAATTTTTAAAAATACAGGAAGAGATGGTATAGTTCTGCCATTTTCAATGCGTGAAATAAGTCCTGCAGTTACCCCGGCAGCTATCGCAACATCGTTTATGGTCTTTTTATTGTTCTTGCGGATTTGCTTTATTCTTTTCCCAATCCCGATGAGGTAATCTTCCATTATTTATGGCTCTCCTAAATTTTAGTATTTATAATATTTTTTGATAAATCAAGAATACTAAAAAAATACGGTTAATCCATTAAACTACTGGGGTATGTTGTAAAATCTGTCTTTTTGTCGATTTGAATAAATTGCATATTTGTAAATAATGTTTACATAACATTGAACGGTTTCTTTTAACCATTCCGTATCATTTTTTTAATCTGTTTAAAGGCCTGCCTTAACTCATGTGTTGGATATTTGTTGATAAATAATTAACCAATTTTTACAAATACTCAACAAATGAAAAAATCGATTGTAGCTTTTTTACTTGCATTCACCGTAAGTATAATTGGCTATTCGCAAGTCACCTTTTCAGGAAAGGTATTAGACGAGAACAACGTACCATTGCCAGGTGCATCGGTGGTTGTAAAGGGTGGTTCCACTGGAGTGGCCACCGACTTTGATGGAAATTTTGAAATTGAGCTCCCGCAAGGAGGAGAAATCTTGGTGGTATCCTATATAGGATATATCTCCCAGGATTTGGAAACAGCGGGCCGAACAAGCGCAACCATTGTATTGCAGCCCGATTCGCAACAATTGGATGAGGTTGTGGTAACCGCTTTGGGTATTCAAAGGGAGACCAAAAAGCTTGCCTATGCAGTGCAAAAGGTTTCTGGTGAGGAAATTTCCGAGGCCAAAGAGACCAACGTGGTCAATTCGCTTGCCGGTAAAATGGCCGGTGTCCAGATTACGGGTGGAAACTCGGGAGTAGGATCCACTTCACAGATTATTATTCGTGGTGAAAACTCGCTCAATCCGAGTCCCAGTGCCAACTCACCATTATTTGTAGTGGACGGTATTCCTATCAACAACAATGTGAACAATACAGGAAGTGAGGGGAATATGGGCGTTGACTATGGTAATGGTGCCATGGACATCAATCCAGATGATGTAGAGACCATGACCGTCCTCAAAGGACCGAATGCAACAGCACTCTATGGTTCCAGAGGAGCCAATGGGGTTGTGCTTATTACCACTAAATCTGGTAAGGGGAGTAAAGGGATTGGAGTTTCCTATACCCACAATTCCACTTTCGAAGATCTTTTGACACTCCCAAAATATCAAAACCGCTACGGACAAGGTTCGGGAGGTCAGTTTGCTTTTAATGATGGGGGGCAGAACCGTTCCTTGACAGGAGGTATAAACGATCATGTGGACGAAAGTTGGGGTCCTGCCCTGAACGGACAATTGATTCCACAGCACGATAGCCCTACCACTAGCGGTCTGCGAGCCGGAGATGTTCATGTTAGACCAAGAGATTCTGAAGGAGTATTTGCTGACGAAATAATCGCAACACCTTTTTCTCCACAGCCCAATAATATTGATGATTTCTTTAGAACAGGCTTCACCATGAGCAATAACATTGCTTTGACGGGAGCTAACGAAGATGGTAACTTTAGGGTGTCCTTCACCGATTTGCAAAGTGAGAGCGTTATCCCAAACTCCAACTTTAAAAGAAGATCTTACCAAGTCAATGGGTCATACAATCTTACCGATTGGTTAAAAGTGACCGGTTCCATGAACTACATCAACTCGAACTCCCGCAACCGTCCCAATAACTCTTATGGAACAGAAAACGTGATGTATCTGTGGATTTGGTTCGGTCGTCATATCAACATGAACAATTTAAGGGACTATTGGCAGCCAGGTTTGGAAGGTGTGCAGCAGTACAATTATAACTACAACTACCACGATAACCCTTTCTTTACCGTCTACGAAAACACCAACGCCTTTAACAAGGACCGTGTGATCACCAACCTAAGGGCCGATCTTACCTTGGCCAAAGGGTTGAGCCTAATGTTGCGTTCCGGTTTTGACTATTCCAGTGAACTTGACATGAGAAAAAGGGCATATTCAACGCAACGTTTCCCGAACGGTCAGTACAGGGAGGACTTTATTTATGCCTACGAGCAAAACACTGATTTTCTTTTTGCGTATAACACTGAGCTGAACCAAGATTTTGATTTTGGGGTGTCCTTCGGAGGTAACCATCGTTCCGCTAAAAACAGATATCAACGGATAAGTGCCAACTCATTGTCTATTCCTGGAATCTATAACTTTGGAAACGCGGCCGAGCCTTTGACGCAGAGTGATTATGATGGTAAATTCACCGTAAACAGTTTGTATGCCTTCTCCAATTTGGCATATAAGGATTATGCTTTCTTGGATGTTACCGCTCGTAACGATTGGTCTTCCACATTGCCTGATGGAAACAACAGTTATTTCTATCCATCCGTTGGTTTGAGTTTCATTCTTTCTGATATGTTCCAGATGCCAGAGTCCATAAGCTTTGCAAAAGTTCGAGGAGGCTGGGCCAGTGTGGGTAACGATACCGACCCTTATAACTTGGCCGCTACTTTTGGATTTGGAAATACATTCAATGGATATTCAAGGGCCTATTCCCCTTCTGAATTAAAATTGGCCGACCTTAAACCAGAACGTACCAATTCATTTGAAGTAGGTGCCGATGTTCGGTTCTTCGGAAACCGTTTGGGATTGGATGTGGCCGCATACAAATCAGTGACCAACAACCAGATTCTTTCTTTGCCCGTATCCAACACCTCTGGATTTAGTTCCAGGGTCATCAATGCCGGTGAGGTAGAGAATAAAGGTTTGGAAATTACCTTGACGGCAACACCGCTTAGAACCGACAACTTTAGCTGGGATACCAACATCAACTTTACCACCAACCGTGGTGAGGTAAAGGAACTTACGGATGGATTGACGCAATATTTGGTGAAGGAAAATTACCTTCAAGTTGTTGCTGAGGTCGGCGAACGTATGGGCGATCTTTACGGAACAGGTTTCGAACAAGTGACCGACCAAAACAGTCCTTACTACGGACAATGGATAATTGATGGTGATTCAGGTCTGCCCATAAGAAGCAACGAACTGCGAAATCTTGGCAATTACAACCCGGACTTTATGGTTGGTTTCCAAAACAGCTTCAAGTACAAAAATCTTCGTTTCGGATTCCTTTTCGATTGGAGACAAGGTGGAGTTTATCACTCAAGAACCGTTGCTATTGGTGGTACCACGGGGATGCTGGACTTCACCGTTCCAGGTCGTGAAACAGGTATCGTCGCCCAAGGTGTTGTAGATGATGGAAACGGCAATTATACGCCAAACACGGTCAATGTGGCGGCTTCAAACTACTACTCACACGTGTACAACAGGGGCAATGAGCAAAGTTCCATGTTCGATGCTACCTACGTAAAACTAAGAGAAGTGAAATTGGGCTACACGCTGCCAAGCAAGCTGTTGGCCAACACCCCAATACGTTCGGCAACAATTTCTTTGGTAGGTCGTAACCTGGCGCTTTGGACAGAAAACGACCACGTAGATCCTGAATCCATTTCTTTCTCCGGAGGTTCAATAGTGCCAGGCGTGGAAGATATGGCATTGCCAAGTACAAGAAGTTTTGGACTTAACCTTAACGTAGAATTTTAAAGAAAGAATTTAAGACAAAGAATGATGAAAACATCAAACTTCATAACATCCATCTTATTTGCAGGAACTGTTTTGGTTTCGTGTACGGACAATTTTGAGAGCATCAACTCCAACCCCAATGCCCCGGAACAAGTAAGCGCCAATCTGCTTACCTCCACCGTTACCTCCGAGATTACCCGAAGGTTAACAGATGAAGGGTACAGCGACGGAAACACCATTACCCAATTGATGGCCAAGAACAACTTTCCCGGTTTCAGCCAGTTCGATTGGGGGGATCAAGGTATGTGGGACTTCTTTTATAACTACCTGCCCGAGATCAATGATATTTTGGAGATTTCAAGGACAGAGGGAACCCAAAATGCCACTTACGAAGGAATTGCCTTGACATTGAGGGCCCTTAGCTTTGCCAATCTTACCGATTTATATGGATATGTCCCTTATACCGAGGCAATGGCCGGTGAAACCGAAGGAATCTTTACCCCGGTATACGATGATCAAGAAACCGTTTATAACGGTGTGCTTCAGGATTTGGCCGATGCCGATGCCGCTTTGGCAAAAGGGGAAGCGATTACCGGGTCCACCGGTGACGTTATTTACGATGGAGATGCATCCAAATGGAGAAAGTTGGCCAATTCTTTACGCCTTAGATATTTGATGAGAATTTCCAAACAAAGGGATGTCTCGGCGGAAATGCAGGCGATTGTAAGTGCTGGGAACTACATCAATTCTAATGAAGATAACGCCACATTGACCTATAGCGGCACATCAAATACAGATTCTTGGCCACAAAGTACAGGTCGTATCGGTGGTTTTGATGAAAAGAGCCTTTGTACCACGCTGTTGGGTTATTTTGAAGAATTCAACGACCCTCGATTGGATATTTGGTTCGATCGTAACAGTGATGGCGAATGGGTAGGTATTCCTATTGGATTGAACCAGGACAATGCCCGTGCCTATGATGATGCCAACAGTCCAAGCCGTTTGGATGTAGAACTGTTCTACTTCTCTTCCACGGCAGCGGAAGCATTTATCATGAAAAACTCCGAAGTACAGTTCATTCTGGCAGAGGCTGCCGAAAGAGGATTCATTGCCGGTAGTGCTGCCGATCACTACAATGCAGGAATCAGGGCAAGCTTGGCCTATTGGGGCGTAGCGGATGATGATATTGATGCATACTTGGCCCAGCCATCTGTGCAATACGATGGTTCTCTGGAACTACTCCTTACTCAAAAGACCATCGCGCTTTGGAACGTGGATTACCAAGGATGGATGGATTACAGAAGAACGGGAATTCCTGCCTTGGAGACTGGTCAGGACGACCTTAATGGTGGACGCTATCCAGTTCGTTTCCTATATCCATCATCCGAGCAGACATTGAATACGGCCAATTACCAAGCCGCCGTGCAATCCATGGGAGGAGAAGGAGACAACATCAATACACCTGGTTGGTGGGAAACCGGAACCAGATATTAAACGATTGAAAATAGTCCTTTAACAAGCATATGGTTGCCCTGTTTTTCAGGGCAGCCTTTGTTATTAAAAATATTAGGATGTCTAAAAAACTATTATTGCCCATTTTGTTGACCGTTTTGGTGGCATCATGCGCTAAAAGAGAAAGCCGACCCAACAATATTGAGCACGTGGTTGTCATTGGAATCGATGGGATGAGTCCCAACGGAATTCAAAATGCCGATACGCCAACTTTGGATTCCATGATGCAAAACGGGGCGGCAACCCTGCATGCCCGTTCCGTACTGCCCTCAAGTTCCAGTTCTAATTGGGCCAGTATGATCATGGGTGCCGATACCGAACAACACGGGGTGACTTCCAATGGCTGGGAAAAGTTCGACCACCAATTACCGCCGGTGGTCGTTACCGAAAATGGAACATTTCCCACCATATTCACACTGTTCAAAGACCAACAACCAGAAGCTCATGTGGGCGCCATCTACGACTGGGACGGTTTTGGTCGACTGTTCGAGAAATCCGATGTGGATTTTGACATCGACGGAGATCACGAAGATAAAACAACCCAAGAAGCGGTAAAATATATCAAAGAACATAGACCAAAATTCACCTTCGTGCACTTGGACCATGTAGACCATGCGGGACACTCCCAAGGACATGGAAGTCCTGATTATTACAAATCCGCGGAGAAAGCAGATTCTTTGATTGCCGAAATCGTGAATGCAACCAAAGATGCAGGAATTTTTGAAAAAACCATGTTCATTATATCAGCAGACCACGGAGGTTTAGGCTTTGGACATGGCGGAGAAAGTCTAGCAGAAATGGAAATACCCTTCATTCTGTACGGTGCGGGCATCAAAATAGGATATAAAATAGAAGAAACCGTTTACCAATACGATAATGCACCAACAGTTGCCTATGCCATGGGCTTGCAAACACCGCAATCATGGATAGGCAGACCGGTCATAGGAGCATTTGCAGGTAATGAAGCTCCAAATTTGATATACAAGCGAAAAGAGCAAATAACCCAACCCAAAATTCTTCCGGATGCTGGCTATTTTGAGCCAGCCGGAGGAGTTTTCAAAGCCGATTCTGTTGCAGTGGTCATGCAAAACCCTAATAATTTAGGTGAGATTCGCTATACCATTGGCAACAATGTGCCCACTTTGGAGAACAGTCAGGTCTATCAAGATACCTTTTACTTAAAGCAGACAAGTATCATCAAGGCGGGTATCTTTCAGAATAATCAATTGGTTAGCACTGTGGCCGAAGGCAATTTTAGGATTGTTTCAAAAGAAAAACAAGATCCTGTAAAATGTAAAGTATTTGAAGTAAGCAGTATCGAAAAGCTCCCGGATTTCACTACCTTAAATCCGATACATGAAGGATTTGTTACTGAGTTTTCCCATAAACAGGCACTTTCCGATGCTATGCCACAAGAACAAGTAGCCGTGGTTTTTGAAAGTTATTTGGAAGTGGAAGAAGAAGGAACGTATAACTTTTTTACCAATAGTGATGATGGCAGCAAACTTTACATCAACGGTAAAGCCATAGTGGATAACGATGGTGATCATGGGGTGATGGAACGCAGCGGTTCGTTGGAACTATCCGAAGGCAGACATTTGGTCCGTGTAGAATTTTTCAACGGAGGGGGAGGCTATCATTTGGACGTAAAATATTCAGGTCCCAATACACCAAAACAAATAATTCCTGCAAGTAAGTTGTTTAGAGAAAAATAATATAGAATGAACCAAAAGCGCAACAAGCACAACGCAGAATCTGTTGTGGAAGGTGACATCAACCTGACTCCTGCGAGGGGAACATGGTTGCAGAACGAAGTGAGCGAAGAGACCAAGGAACTACTGGAAAAGGACGCCAAGTATTTTATGCATCAATCCATGTCCACACCTTGTTTGGACGTGCTCCAGAATTGTGAAGGTTCGCACATGATAAGTGTGTCGGGCAAGAAATACCTCGATTTTCACGGAAATAATGTGCACCAAATCGGATTTTCCCACCCAAAACTGGTCGCTCGACTAACGGAGCAACTTCAAAACTTGACTTTTTCCACAAGACGCTACACAAATGAAACTGCCATTCAATTTGCAGAAAAGCTGACCTCCTACACCCCAAAAGGCCTTAATCGCATCTTATTGACCCCAAACGGAAGCTCAGCCATAGGTATTGCTATAAAGTTGGCCAGGGCCATCACGGGCAAGCACAAAGTCGTCTCGTTTTGGGACTCGTTCCACGGTGCATCTTTGGATGCCATCAGCGTTGGGGGCGAAGCAGTTTTTCAGGAGCACATGGGACCATTGATGCCCGGTGTGGAGCGCATTCCTCCCCCAATAACCTATCGCGGCATATTTGAAGGGAACGAGGACAAGGCATTGGAGTATCTACAGTATGTCTTGGAGAAGGACCCTGAAATCGGGGCATTTTTGGCCGAGACCATTCGCAACACCGATGTACAGATTCCATCAAAAAAATTCTGGAAAGCCGCTAGGGAACTTTGCACCAAACATGGTGTTTTGTTGATTTTGGATGAAATACCCATCGCTTTTGGAAGAACGGGTACCATGTTCGCCTACGAACTTTTCGACATTGAGCCTGACATTCTCTGCTTGGGCAAAGGGTTGGGAGGTGGTATTATCCCTCAAGCCGCGATTGTTACCCTGGAAGAATACAACAAATTCGGACACATTTCCCTCGGGCATTATACCCATGAAAAAAGTCCCTTGGGGGCTATGGCAGGATTGACGCTTTTGGAGGTGTTGGAAGAGGAAAACATCTTGCAAAAGGTGAAAGAAGATGAAGAATTCATAAGAAAAGCCCTGTACAAAATGCATCGAAAATATTCCTTGATCGGGGACGTGCGTGGAGTGGGATTACTTTGGGGCATCGAACTCGTAACTAACAGGACCACCAAGGAAAAAGCGATTGCCGAAGCCGAAGAAATTATGTACGAGTGTCTAAAACAGGGATTGAGTTTCAAGGTTTCCAAAGGAAACGTACTACAGCTTTCTCCACCATTGACCATAACCAGGGAAGAACTGGAAAAAGCATTTGAAATATTGAACTCTGCCTTTTTAAAAACAAACCATATTGCCTAATGAAAAAAATCAAACAACTATTTATCGTATTCTGTTTGGGTCTGATGGAGCTTACCGCCCAAACCGAACCCCAAATTTTAGTGCAGCCCTATCTTCAGGATGCAGAACCGAATTCCATTGTGATCATGTGGGAAACCGCCAGTGGCGAAGGAAGCATCGTGGAATGGGGGACCACGGAAAAACTGGGCAAAAAAACATCAGGAAAAGCCGAGGATATCAATTTCTCTGAATCACGGGTGCATACCGTAAAACTGGAAGGCCTCAAGCGTTTTACGGAATATTATTATCGGGTAAGGACCGGCAAGGCCAAATCCGATATTTTCCAGTTCAAGACACCGCCATTTTCAAGCGATGAAGAGTCGTTCAACATTGTTGCCATGAGTGATATGCAGTATGATAGCCAGCATCCGAACAAGTTTTCCGAAATCGTGAACCAAGGCATTCTACAGTATTTGGAAAAGGAGCACGGTGGCAAGTTGCCGGACAATCTGGCTATGGTGATGATACCCGGGGATTTGGTTTCTTCGGGCAGTAAATACTACCAATGGAAAGAACACTTTTTTGATCCGGCACAGAAACTCTTTGCTGAGGTGCCCGTATATCCAGTGTTGGGCAATCATGAGCGCAACTCCGTTTTCTACTTCAAATACTTCAGCCTTCCGGAAAATGGAACGCCCGCCTTTGCCGAACATTGGTGGTACAAGGATTATGGTAATACGAGAATCATCGGGTTGAATTCCAACGAAGGTTACCGCGATCTTCGCGAACAATATGAATGGTTGGAACAAGTTTTGGCCGATACCGAAAAGAACGAGGATATTGATTTTGTGTTCGCTCAGTTGCACCATCCCCACAAATCCGAACTTTGGATTCCGGGCGAGGAAGAATCCACAGGGAGGGTGGTTAAAATGTTGGAGGCCTTTTCAACCAAAACAGGAAAGCCCAGCGTTCATTTTTTTGGACACACCCATGGCTATTCAAGAGGGCAATCTAGAGACCACAAACATTTGTGGATCAATGTGGCCTCGGCTGGGGGAGCCATCGACAATTGGGGCGAGTTCGAAGGAAGGGACTATGATGAATTCACCGTTACACAGGACGAATACGGTTTTGTTATGGTCGAAATCGACGGAAACCGGAGCGACCCCAAATTCACTATCAAAAGAATCAGTCAAGGGAACAATGTGAAGTCAAGACAAAATGAGCTTCGCGACAGTATTACCATCTGGCGATTAGAGAAGAAACCCGATGCCCCAACCGTAGTTTTTCCAACTAAAAATGAAAAAATACTGGAAGAATTTGTCACCTTGAAGGCCGGAGAGTTTTCAAGTCCGCTCGGTGGTGCTTTCCATGCGGCTGCACATTGGCAAGTTTCCCAAACCCAAGATTTTGAAAAGTTGGATTTGGACAGCTGGAAACAGTTCGAAAACTGGTACTACAAGGAAAATCGTCAAAAAGAGGACGATTTGACCGATGAAAAAACCAAAAGATTACAACCCAATACCACCTATTATTGGAGGGTTCGGTACCGAGACCAAAACTTGAACTGGAGTGATTGGTCCGAAACAGCATCATTTAAAACAAAGTAAGAAAATGAAAAATAGAATCTTGTTTTTGATGATTGCCACGGTGGCAATGTTCAGGGTAAATGCCCAAAATAAAGATACCAAGGTAGTTTTGATAACGTTGGACGGTTTCCGTTGGCAGGAACTGTTTACCGGCGCAGATTCCCTTTTGATAGACAACAAGGATTATGTTCACGAGCCCGAAATGTTGAAAAAAGCTTTCTGGAGAGACACCCCATCTGAAAGAAGAGAAGCGTTGTTGCCCTTTTTCTGGAGTCAAGTGGTAAAAATGGGCCAGATTCATGGAAATCGAAAGTTGGAAAGCAAAGTAGATTTGACCAATTCCATGTGGTTCTCTTACCCGGGTTACAACGAAATTTTGACAGGAACTGCAGATGATAAAAACATCCGAAGTAATGACAAAATACCAAACCCCAACACAACAGTTTTAGAGCTTTACAATAACGCCGCCGAAGGAAAGGGCAAAGTCGCTGCCTTTGGTAGTTGGGATGTATTTCCATCCATCGTAAATGAAGAGCGGTCAGGAGTTCCCGTCAATGCGGGTTTTGAGTCAGCTACAGGAAACCTGAATGAAAGGGAAAAGTTTCTCAACCAATTGCAGAACCAGATACCCAGTCCATGGGGCTCGGTCCGGTTGGATGCATTTACGCATCATTACGCTTTGGAGCACATGAAAAAGGAACATCCAAAATTGGTTTTCATTTCCTACGGAGAAACCGATGATTTTGCCCATGATGGGGATTATCAAGCTTATTTAAAATCGGCCCACAATACCGATGGGTTGATTAAGGATGTATGGGAGTTTACCCAAAAAGATGATTTTTATAAGGACCAGACCGTGTTTTTGATTACTACGGATCATGGCCGGGGAACCGAGCCTTTGGACACATGGAGAAGTCATGGAAAGGATATTAAAGGGGCAGGCTCTGTTTGGATGATTGCTTTTGGAAAAAATGTTGACCCCAAAGGCGAAGTAAAGGAGGAAAAACAATTATACTCCAACCAGATTGCACCGACTATTTTAAAGATACTGGGAATACCCGTTCCAAAGGAAATCGAGGGAAAACCCATGAAATTATAAGTTTAAGTTCGTTTGATTCAGTTTATTAGTTTGCGTAACCGCAGTAGACCCGTGCCATTGGTACGGGTCTCGTTTTTTGGCATCTCCCAAGAAGTTTCGTTTTTACTAAAATGGTTACCTTAGAGGAACGTATTTTTATCACATGAAAGAAGAGCTTTTAGCAACATTCAGCAACCATTTTGAAAAGCCCCTTATAGATGAAATCATGGAAGAAGGGAGATTAATGGAAGTTCCTGCGGGCGAGACCATAATGGATATTGGGCAGTACATCCGAAGTATGCCCTTATTGTTGTCGGGAGCAATTAAAGTTCTTCGGGAGGATGAAGAGGGAGATGAACTGCTGCTGTACTATCTGGAACAAGGTGAGACCTGTTCGGTGACCATGGCCTGCTGTATGGGGCAGACCAAAAGTGAAATCAGGGCGATTGCCGAGACCGATTCCCGACTGGTAATGGTTCCCGTTCAAAAAATGGAAGAATGGATGGCCAAGTACAAAGGTTGGCGCAATTACGTTTTTGAAAGTTACCAGAACCGCCTGAACGAGCTGCTACAGACTGTGGACAGTATTGCATTTAAAAACTTGGACCAAAGACTGGTTGATTATCTTAAAAAGAAGGTTGAGGTCACGAATGACAACCAAATAAGAAATACCCACCAAGAAATAGCATACGATCTCCATACTTCAAGAGTTGTGGTTTCCCGATTGCTAAAAAAATTGGAAAAAATGAAGAAATTGGAACTGCATAGAAATTACATTCAAATTGTGAATCTCTAAGTTTGTGCCCTTTGTTACTGTGGATTGCCATTAGGCAACCTATTTTTGCATAAAACCAATTGCATGCTCAAAAGGATTTTTCCCTTTTTATCGTGGATTACCAACTATGATCGCTCAAAGTTAAATAGCGATTTAGTGGCAGGTCTTACGGTGGGAATCATGTTGATTCCTCAAGGTATGGCCTATGCCATGATTGCCGGAATGCCCCCTATTTATGGATTGTATGCTGCATTGGTGCCCCAACTTGTCTATGCCTTAATGGGAACTTCAAGGCAATTGGCCGTTGGGCCCGTGGCCATGGATTCATTATTGGTGGCAGCAGGTGTCGGAGCCTTGAATTTAATCAACAAGGAGGACTATATCACAACGGTACTTTTCCTGACTTTGCTTATCGGGGGTCTGCAATTGCTTATGGGAATATTAAAAATGGGGTTTTTTGTCAATTTTTTGTCCAAACCGGTCATAAGCGGGTTTACATCGGCTGCGGCACTTCTTATAGGTTTTGGTCAATTGAACCATATATTGGGAACCAACTTTGCACAGTCAGGTAGAATACACGAGCTTTTAGCGAATATATTCCGAAGCTTGCCCTACATTCACTGGCCTACCTTTGTTATGGGCTTGGGATCCATACTATTTATAGTTCTGTTGAACAGATTCAATAAAAAATTACCAGTGCCTCTTTTCTTGGTGGTATTGGGCATTTTGGCCGTGGTTATCTTCAGTCTTAATACGTTGGGAATCCATATTGTGGGAGATATCCCAAAGGGACTTCCCGGTTTTCAGGCCCCTGAGTTCCAGTGGGACAAGATGGGGCAACTTATGCCCATAGCCATAACTGTGGCCCTATTCGGATTTATGGAATCCGTTTCCATAGCCAAAACGGTAGAGGAAAGGCATCCCGAGTATGAATTGGACCCCAACCAAGAACTCCGAGCATTGGGTATTGCCAATATTTTAGGTTCATTCTTCCAGTCCTTTTCGGTATCGGGAAGTTTTTCAAGAACCGCGGTGAACGACAAAGCCGGGGCAAAAACAGGAATGTCATTGATTTTTAGCACCCTGATCATTGCTGGGGTATTGCTTTTTCTTACCCCTTTGTTCTATAATCTTCCAGCAGTGGTGTTGGGGGCCATTATTATTGTTTCGGTATCGGGTCTCATCAATTTAAGATATCCGTGGGTACTTTGGAAAAATAGAAAGGATGAATTCCTGTTGTTGGTCGCCACTTTTTTGATGACACTGTTCATTGGGTTGATGGAGGGAATCCTTTTTGGGGTATTATTGTCCTTAATGTTGTTGGTCTACCGGATATCCAAGCCACATATGGCGGTATTGGGAAGAATCAAAGATACAAGCTATTTTAAAAATATAGATCGCTTTTCGGGCGATGTGGAGGTGGAAGCCGATAAACTGGTGATACGTTTCGATGCCCAATTATATTTCGGCAACAAGGATTATTTCAAAAAGCAACTATACCGGCAGATTGCAAAAAAAGGCCCGGTACTGAGGTATATCATTTTAAATGCGGAACCTATCAATTATATTGATAGCAGCGCCGCTTCCATGTTGGAGCGTATCATCTTGGATTTAAGGCACCGTGACATCCACTTTTTGATTGCAGCGGCCATAGGTCCAACAAGGGATATTTTGTACAGTAGCGGAATCGTGGATATCCTTGGGGAAGAGAACCTGTACGTACAAACAATCGACGCAGTGAACGGTTGTTCCGAGCAGAGTGAAAGGAGCTTTATGCAGAAAAAAGTGTCCCTACAGTCCAAAAACAAGAGTTTGTAACTTTGGTGACTGAACTTACGGATGCGGAATACTATATTTGAAAAAACTGGAAAACATGAAAATAGAACAGATATATACAGGCTGTCTTGCACAAGGCGCCTACTACATAGAAAGCGAAGGAGAAGCAGCAATAATCGACCCGCTACGGGAAATCGACCCCTATTTGAAAACAGCAAAGGAAAGTGGAGCAAAGATCAAATATATTTTTGAGACACACTTCCATGCCGATTTTGTAAGCGGCCACCTTACGCTATCCAAAGAAACGGGAGCGCCCATTGTATACGGTCCTACCGCTGAACCTTCATTTGAAGCTATTATTGCCAAAGATCAGCAGGAGTTTAAACTGGGTAAAATCACCATAGTGGCATTGCATACACCCGGTCACACCATGGAGAGCACTACCTATTTGTTGAGGGATGAAAATGGAAAGGACCATGCCATTTTTAGTGGGGACACCTTGTTCCTTGGAGATGTTGGCCGTCCGGATTTGGCCCAAAAAGCGGCCCATATGACCCAAGAAGAATTGGCAGGGACCTTGTTCGATAGCCTTCGAAACAAGATTATGCCATTGGCAGATGATGTTATTGTTTATCCTGCCCACGGCGCTGGTTCCGCATGTGGGAAAAATATGATGAAGGAAACCGTGGACACCTTGGGCAATCAGAAAAAGATGAACTATGCCCTTAGGGCGGATATGACCCGTGATGAATTTATTGATGAAGTGACCGATGGCTTGTTGCCACCACCACAATATTTCCCACTCAATGTAAAAATGAACAAAGAGGGTTACGAGGATATTGATAAAGTATTGGAAAGAGGCACCCAAGCCCTTACCCCAGATGCCTTTGAAGCGGCCGCCAATGAAACAGGTGCCGTTGTGCTCGATGTGCGCCATCAAGATGATTTTGCCAAAGGGCACGTGCCACGTTCCATATTTATTGGGCTGGACGGTAGTTTTGCCCCATGGGTGGGAGCATTGGTAGCCGATGTAAAGCAACCGATACTTTTGGTGACTCCCGAAGGTAGGGAGGAAGAAACCATCACTCGATTGTCCCGTGTTGGGTTTGACCAAACCTTGGGCTTCTTAAAAGGCGGAATCGAGGCTTGGAAGGCAGCAGGAAAAGAAGCGGATACCGTGGACAGCATCAATGCAGAAGAGCTTAAAGAATTGATGGCAGAAAAAGAGGAGGTTCCGGTATACGATGTCCGAAAGGAATCGGAATACCAAGCAGAGCACGTGGAAAATGCACACTTGACCCCTTTGGATTATATCAACGACCACTTATCTGAATTTCCCGAAAAAGAAACTTTTTATGTACACTGTGCGGGAGGATATCGCAGCATGATCGCCTCTTCCATTTTGAAGAGCAGGGGTATCCATAATTTGGTGGACGTAGCAGGTGGCTTTGCCGATATCAAAAAGGCAGGAATACCCGTGACGGATTACGTTTGCCCGACTACGTTGAAATAAGCCCGAAAAATATTGGGAAAAAGAGGGTTTTATGTAACTATCGTTACTGACTGCCATAGGTTGTTTGGGATACTTTAGTATCTCATAAAAATGATACTATGTCAATATTCAGTTTTTTGTTCAAAGAACAAAACCTTCCCGATGAAATCCAAATCATGGATAGGGAGGAATATAAAGACGCCATTTCCAAAGGCAAGGTCCAGTTAGTGGATGTGAGAACCAAGGGAGAGTTCATGTCCGGTCACATAAAAGGGGCCAAGAACATCGATTTTTTCCAAGGGTCCGCTTTCGAATCCACATTTTCCAAGATGAAGAAAGATGCCCCCCTCTACATTTACTGTCAATCGGGAAACAGAAGTCAGAAGGCAGCCAGAAAGCTCGTAAGCATGGGTTTTACCAAGGTATACGATCTTAGGGGCGGGTATAGGAGCTGGAGCTATTAATTCAGATTTGGTCATAATGAAAACAACATTCCAAGTACAAAACCTAAAGTGTGGAGGATGCGCCAAGACGATATCCAACAAACTTTCAGGGATAAAAGAAATTAAAGATGTGATTGTGGAGAAGGACAGCTCATCGGTTAGCTTTGATCATCAAAGCGCCGATGATGCTTCCTTAGTTAAAGATGCCCTCAAACGCATGGAATACCCTACAATCGATGATGAAAATGGTTTTGTGGACAAGGCAAAATCGTTTGTGAGTTGTGCCAGCGGTAAAATGTCCAACTGATGAGACCTGCACTGATTTCCATAGTTGTTTTTTTACTGATGCTATCCTGCAAACAGGGACCTAAAACATCAGATAGAGAAGTCTCTGAACCGATAGCGCAAACGGCATCTAAAGTCGAGGAGGGCAAAAGATTGATGGAAAATCAATGCTATTTATGCCATAATCCATCAACACCGGAAAACGGACAGCGCATTGGTCCGCCCATGGTGGCCGTAAAAGCCCATTACATGGAAAATCATGCGGAAAGGGAAGCTTTTGTGAACGCTATTATGGCATTCGTAAAATTACCGTCTGAGGACCATGCCCAAATGCGGGGAGCAGTCCGCAGGTTCGGATTGATGCCTGCCCAACAGTTCCCAGAAGATGAGGTAAGGAAGATTGCCGAGTACATGTACGATTATCGGATAGAGGAACCGGATTGGTTCCAAGCACATTGGATGGATCGTCGAGGGGATTCGCTATACAACAGGGGTAGGACACCAAAAGTGTCCGAAATGGAAGTGACCCCCAAGGAACTGGGGATGCGTTATGCTTTGGAGACCAAAAAAGTACTTGGCAAAAATCTGATGGGTGCCATTCAGAACAAAGGAGTGGAAGCCGCCGTAGAGTTCTGCAATGAACGGGCGTATCCATTGACAGATAGCATGTCCACGAACTTCAATGCACGAATCAAAAGGGTTTCGGATAAACCACGTAACCCTAAAAATCAAGCAAATGCGGTAGAATTGGCCCATATTGAAACTTTTAAGGGTCAGGTTGCGGGCGGTGAGTCCGTTGAGCCTATTTTAAGGGAAGAGAACGGAAAAGTGTACTTCTACTTTCCTATTGTAACGAACACTATGTGTTTAAACTGCCATGGAACTCCAAAAGAAAACATAACCCCAAAAGTATATGAAAGCCTATCGGAACTGTACCCCCAAGATAAGGCGGTAGGATATGGGCCCGACGAGATACGAGGTATTTGGAGCATCGTTTTCGACACTCCGAGAAAGACGGATTAGGTGTCTTTTTTTTCCCTTTTGAAACCATAAATCAACTGGCCCCAAAACCCTTTGGGCAAGGTCTCATCCCCTGGAAAGCCCAATTCAATCTTACCACTGCTTTCCGGAATATAGTTTGTTTTGAAAATGTAATCCCAAATACTTAGGCTTATGCCAAAATTCACCCCGTAGGATGCTTCGGGAATGGTGTGGGCATGATGGTATAAGTGCATTACGGGATTGTTCAAAACGTATTTAAGCGGACCATAGGTCAGTTTAATGTTCGAATGATTAAAGTGTCCGATGGCAATGGCTGCAAAATGTACAATATAGGCCTGTTCGGGTTCAAACCCTCCGAGGACCATCAATCCCAAAGTTTTTAAGGGTTTGTAGAGAACATTTTCCATCCAATGGAAACGCATGTGTGCAGCGAAGCCCATTTCCTTCACGCTATGGTGTACTTTATGAAATTCCCAAAAAGCAGGGACCCTGTGCAAAAGGATATGAGTGAACCATTGAACAAAATCGAGCACTACAAAAAACACAAGCAACTGAACCCATTGGGGCCAATTGGCAATATCCAAAATGGCCAAAGATTTTGAAGTAATTCCGAAATCGTTAAAAAGTATCGTCAAAACTTTATAAACCCCGTTTATGATGATGGCGAATACAAAGAAATTGAAGAACATATAAAATATATCCAGCCAAAAGTCCTTTCTAAAAATGGATTGTTCCTTGCGCCATGGAAAGAGGATTTCCAGCCCCCATACCAAAAGTGAGATAAGAATCAAACCCCAAAAATAATTGGTATACCAAGGCACATCAAAAACAATGGATTTCCAGGTCCATTGAACCATTCCCAAAAAACCATTAACTAGCGCATCAACATATTTCATTATAGCTATTTTAGCTCATACCATTCAATATTCTCCAAATTCTGGCGGCGTCCCTTATCGGTCGGAGCATAATTTTTTGATAAATAGGTCAAAATCAATTCCTCATTAGCGCCCAAATCCCAAAGGTTCTGAGTTTCTTGCATCCATTCTATAGCAGCTTTCCACCCTTCCCTGCTCATTCGGTTTTGGGTGACCAATTTTGCGGAGTGACAGGCGGTACAATTTTGAATGGTCGCTTGCATTCCCGTATCATCTATAAATCCGGTGGCAACATGGACACCGTTTTCCACTTTGTCGTAATCATCGGTGGTTTCTTCCAAAGGAATCTCCACAATGTCCGGTTGCGGGGTATAGTTGGCCCAATAGTATAGCCCACCAAAGAGGAAAAGGACCAATATTAGAAAGGACAAGAGGGTTTTGGAAAGTGCGCGTACCTGTTTTTGAAACTCGTTTCCCATCTTATACTATTTTGACTGCTATACGATGGCAGGCATTGTTGAGATATCCTTTCGGGTTCCAGCCAGGAAGTACCATCGGCTGAGCTTTTCCTTTGGCATCCGTAGCCCTGCCCCACACCTCGTAATACCCTTTTTTGGGAAATGACACTGTTGCGTTGAAATGTTGCCACGCCAAACGGTTAGCTGGTTTTTTAAGGGAACAGCTATGCCAGGTACTGCCAAAATCGATGGAATATTCCATTTTTGAAACCTCAAGTTCACCTGCCCACGCATGGCCATTGATGTTCAATGTTTGGCTCTGTTTGATCAGTGCTCCACTTTTTGGGTAGGTTATCAAGGATTTTACCGGCATGGACTCTATGATGCACATATCAGAATCTTCGACCTTGCTGCCCGGGGCAACAGTTTCGCAAGGGACACGGTACGAGGTGCCCCCCATTTTTTCACCATCGTGCACTTTGTTCCGGACACTGATTCGATTGACCCATTTCCCCGATGTGGATGCGGGCCATCCCCCACATACCAAACGCAACGGGTGTCCATGCGCCAAGGGAATATCCTCTCCATTCATGGCAAAGGCAAGCAAGGTTTCGTCTTGCATAGCCTTGGATATGGGAACACCCCTGGAGATCGGTTCCTTTTTTGGGTCGCCGCTCAAATGGGTGTCTGCTCCATGATAACCGATGTAGACCGCATCGGAATTGATTCCTGCATCATCAAGAACGTCCCGTAGTCTTACTCCTGTCCATTCGGCACAAGATACCGCACCTACGGTCCATTGGTTTCCTTTTGCAGGTGGATTGAACTCACTTCTACCGTTGCCCCCGCACTCTAGAGTAAGTTGGTAGGTATGGTGCTGAAATTTACTTTTAAGTTCGGCAAGGGAATAGGTTTTAGCGTTCTTTACCGATTCACCATCCAGCGTCAAAGTCCATTTGGAAGTATCGATTTGTTCTGGAGTCCGACCATTGTTTCTAATAAACATGAATTTGTTCGGGGTAATGTCATCGTTCAGTAGATGTGCCTTGGCTTCCATATTCCAGGGCTTATCGTTTAAAACGACCATTCCTTTGTCTTTGCTGAACATTTTGAAAGGGTCGGGATCTTGCAAGCCCAAGGGTAAGTAATCCTTCGGCATCCTATGGGCAAAAACTATGTCGCTGCCCAAAACGGTGGCCATGGCTGCCAACGAAATTTTATTCGTGAAACCTCTTCTGTTCATTTAGGTCAAAATTTAAATGTATCGTAAAAATAGGCAAAGCTATGTAACCGATGTTACCGTAAGGTTGAAAGTAAACATATAATTTTACGGTAAGAAACTGATTGTCAGAATCAATAAAAGGGTTGTTAATTAAATTGTACCGTAAAATCCAAATCTATCAATTATGAAAAAAAACATGGGCGGTGCAGACCGTACAATTCGGATTATCCTGGCACTTGGTATAGGGGCATTGTATTATTTTAATGTGATAACAGGAACATTGGTATATGTGCTGCTGGCTTTGGCTGCCATATTTGTCTTGACAAGTTTTGTTAGTTTTTGTCCTTTGTACACCCTTTTTGGGATTAATACATGCAAGGTCAAGAATTAGGTTTTTTGGTTGGTTGATAAGGAAAGCCGCTCTCACTAGAGCGGCTTTTTTTGTGTAAAAATGATAATATTCACATAAAAAAGCCTTCAAATCGTCAAGTATGTAACTTTAGTTACAATATATTATGATATTCTTCAATATTTTACCTAGATAGATTTAACTAAACAAACATGAAGTAACATTATCAAATTCTGATAATTGGGGGAGGAACGGCCGGAATTATGACTGCTGCCCAATTATTGAAGAAAAACAAAAAGCTGGACATAGCTATTATAGAGCCCTCCTAAACACATTATTACCAGCCTGCATGGACCCTTGCGGGAGCTGGAACCTATGATTTTAAAAAGACCGCTAAACCCATGGCGGATGTCATGCCGCAAGATGTCGATTGGATCAAAGATAAGGCTGCTGGCTTCAATCCTGAGAAAAATAGTGTTTCAACCAAAAGCAGCGGGGACATTACCTACGATTATTTGGTAGTGGCTCTTGGTCATGGAACCAAGTATGATCAAAGGCCTGCCCGAAGCTTTGGAGTAAGGAGTGGCCTGTAGCAATTATATTGACCCAGAGCGTACATGGGAAACCATCAGGAACTTTAAAAAAGGAAACGCCTTGTTAACACAGCCCACCACGCCCATTAAATGTGGAGGGGCTCCCCAAAAGATTGCCTATCTGGCAGCGGATTATTTTAGGAAACAAGGCCTGAAGAACGACACCAACGTGATTTTTGCCACCCCAGGAACCGTTATTTTTGGGGTCAAGGAGATTTGGGAGACCCTCATGAAGGTCATTGATCGGTAGGCATTCACTTTAAACCGTTTTACGCACCGAAAGAAATTGATGTGGAAAACCGAATCGTTCACTTTAGCCACACCGCTCTGGAAGAAAACAGATGTATCATCAACGAAGATAACGAGCTGGGAGAAACCATGGTGGGCGATGTGGATATAAGTGTGCCTTTTGATTTGTTGCACTTGGCCCCACCGCAAGCGGCACCAAAGTTTATACGTGATTCCGTATTGGCCAACGATTCTGGATGGTTGAATGTGGACCACCATTCCATGCAGCACCATACCTACCCGAATATTTTTGGTCTGGGCGATGTTGCGGCATTGCCAACGGCCAAAACAGGGGCCGCGGTTCGTAAACAAGTTCCCGTTGTGGTGGACAACATTGTTAAATTGATGGAGCACAAGTCGGCCAGCAATAAATCTTATAACGGCTATTCTTCGTGTCCATTGGTTACTGGTTATGGAAAAATGAACTTGGCCGAGTTTGATTACAACAATAATTTTATACCGGATCCTAAGTTAAAGCGTATGCTGGTCTTTAATAGTGACAAGGAACATTGGAGACTTTGGATGCTGAAGAAATAAGGGGCTGCCCAATTTGTACTGGAACAAGATGCTCAAGGGTAAAAATGTTTAGGGTCAATTCATTAGGATTTAATTTTCATGAGAATTATCATATTTTCAATCGGGTTAAGCCTGTAAATTTGATTCAAACTTAAAACCAATACATCGTGAAATCACTAATAAACATTCCATTGGTATCATGGGAAAACGGCATCTGGATGATAGGTGTGTTTGCGCTGGTGGTCATAGTTCTTGTGATCGCAGTCTTCGCCTTGATGAACAGTGGTAAAGAATAAACACTAACCAGACATAGGAGAAATGGATTTAGCATAGGATAGTTTGCTTTTATGTTAAATCCATTTCATTTGTAACTTGGGTAACTTATAGCAAGTGTTCTCCTTCTTACTTTTGAAGGACAAAACATTATCCATGGAAACCGAAATTCTCGCCCGGATTCAATTTGCCTTCACAGTAGCCTTTCATTACATCTACCCGCCTTTAAGCATAGGCATTGGTCTACTACTGGTCATTTTTGAAAGCATTTATATCAGAACCAAAAACCAAACCTACCACAAACTAGCTCGTTTTTGGACCAAAATATTTGCCCTGACCTTCGGTATCGGGGTCGTAACGGGCATTGTCATGGAGTTTGAGTTCGGCACCAACTGGGCCGTATACTCCCGTTATGTCGGAGATGTCTTTGGAAGTGCATTGGCGGCAGAGGGCATTTTTGCTTTTGCGCTGGAAAGTGGTTTTTTGGGAATATTGTTGTTTGGTTGGAACAGGGTAAAACCTTGGGTACATTTGGTATCCACCATCGGGGTTTTTCTGGGTTCCATGTTCTCCGCCATTTGGATTGTTGTGGCCAATAGTTGGCAACAGACCCCCGCAGGATTTCATATCGTGGGCGAAGGGATGGACGCGCGGGCCGAGATCACCGACTTTTGGGCTATGGTCTTCAATCCCTCCAGTGTGGACAGGTTGACCCATGTCTGGCTCGGGGCATTTTTGGCAGGAGCTTTTCTGGTATTGAGTGTCCACGCCTATTATCTGATTAAAGGAAAATATGTGGAGGTTTCCAAGAAAGCTTTTAAAATAGCCTTGGTGGTGGCCACCGTGTTCTCCCTTGGACAATTGTTCACAGGTCATCAATCAGCTGATGGGGTTGCGGAGAACCAACCTGCAAAGCTGGCTGCGCTCGAAGGCCATTTTGAAGCATCGGCTCCCGCTGATATGTACATTTTGGGCTGGGTGGACAAAGAAAATCAAGAGGTATCGGGAATCAAGGTGCCTGGAGGATTGTCCTTTTTGCTGGATTATGATTTTGATGCCCCGGTAACAGGGCTCAATGCCTTTACTGAAGATGAACGTCCTTCACAAATAAACGCCGTGTTTCAGTTTTATCATATTATGGTGGCCATTGGAATGGCCTTGATATTCTTGACCCTTTTCGCGTCATTTTTATGGTGGCGGGGCAAACTATTCGATAAAAAATGGCTGCTCTGGATTTTTGTGTTCGCCGTATTTCTTCCGCAGATTGCGAATCAAGTAGGTTGGTTTGCGGCCGAAATGGGCAGACAGCCATGGGTGGTCTATGGACTTTTACGGACCAATGAGGCATTTTCGCAGGCCGTTTCGGATAACCAGATCATGTTCTCCCTTATTTTGTTTTTTTTGGTATATGCCTTGTTGTTTGCACTGTTCATTTATCTCCTGCATAAGAAAATCAAACACGGGCCCTATGAAGAATCGGAATCTGACGATACACCTTTTGGCGGAACACTAACTCATATGATCAACTAAGCTTATGGAAACTTTTTTAGGATTGGATTATCCCACATGGTGGTTTTTGGTAGTAGGAGGACTTTTCTCAGGGTATGCCATATTGGATGGTTTTGATTTTGGGGCGGGAGCCTGGCATCTCTTTCTAAAGAAAGAGAACAGCCGTAGAATCGCATTGAATGCCGTTGGTCCCGTTTGGGACGGGAACGAGGTGTGGTTGGTCATTGGTGGCGGCGCTCTTTTTGCTGGGTTCCCTGTAATGTACGCCACAATGTTCTCATCATTATATGTTCCCTTTATGTTGTTTTTGCTGTTCATCATTTTCAGGGCTATTTCCATTGAGTTCAGGGGGAAGGAACCCATGTTGTGGTGGAGAAAGCTTTGGGATATTTGTTATAGTATTTCAAGTATAATGCTGGCCTTTTTGTTGGGTGTTGTGCTGGGGAATGTACTGCAAGGGATAGCCATTGGCGAGAACTATCAATACCAAGGGGGAGTACTTTTTGAGTTTTTGAATCCCTATGCCCTGATGACGGGCTTTACCACCCTGTCCCTTTTTATGGCACATGGCGCTATTTTCCTGTTGCTGAAAACAGAAGGGAGGCTTTTTGCAAAATTAACGCGCCTTCTAAAAAGAGGGATGATATTTTTTATGGTCAGCTTCGCAGTGACCACCCTCTATACTTTGATATATATTCCCCATTTGTCGGATGATTTCAAAAGCAACCCCTCACTTTTTATAATTCCTTTGCTCACTTTCCTGAGCATTGCCAATGTGCCCAGATTGGCCGAAAAAAGAAAATACAAGTGGGCCTTTCTGTTCTCCTCGTTGACCATAGCATTTTTATTGGTCTTGGTAGCGGTTGAACTGTATCCGGTATTATTGCGTTCCACGATAGACCCTATGTACAATATAGATATCTATAAGGCTGCATCTTCCACAAAATCCCTGCAGATCATGATGGTCATTGTGGCTATAGGTACACCTTTGGTGCTTTTCTATACCATCTTCGTATACAAGACATTTTGGGGAAAGGTTAAATTGGACGAGACCAGTTATTGATTGTAGATTTTTTGTTCCAATTGAAGAGAAGAGCACCATATTTGGTGCTCTTTTTTGTATGTGACCTAAGTCACTTTATATCTGGTTGGCTACAAGTAAATTTGGATAAATAATTCAAAAATGTCCAAAATAGTCGTGTTGGGAGCTGGTATTGCAGGTCATGTTGCAGCATCCCATTTAAGAAGAAAGCTCTCTAAAGAGCATGAGGTCATGGTGGTATCCCCCAATGGGAACTACCAATGGATACCGTCCAATATCTGGGTCGGAATTGGTAGAATGAAACCAAAGGATATCTTATTCCCATTGGCACCCCTATATGCCAAAAAACATATTGATTATAAACAGGCCAAAGCCGTTAGTTTTCATCCCGAAGGTGATTCGGAAGAAAACAAGCCCTATATCCTGGCGGAATATGTCACGGGCGATGAAAAAGGAAACCAGGAGAGGGTAACCTACGATTACCTGATCAATGCCACAGGGCCTAAACTCAATTTTGAAGCGACGGAAGGATTGTCTCCCGGTAAAAATAAAGCGCACTCGGTGTGCACCTATACCCACGCGCAAGAGGCGTGGATTGCATTGGAAGGACTCATCAAGCAAATGAAGGAGGGAAAAAAAGTAAAAATATTGATTGGTACGGGTCATGCCAAATCAACCTGTCAAGGAGCGGCCTTTGAGTACATTTTGAATGTTGAGCAAGAACTGCGAAGGCACAAAGTGAGGGATATGGCCGAAATCACATGGATCTCCAACGAATATAACCTAGGCGATTTTGGTATGGACGGAATGTTGATGAGCTACGGAAGCAATATCATGAAGTCCAGCGAAATGGTGGAGATGATATTTGAGGATAGGGGGATTAAATGGATTTTGGAAGCAGGGGTCAGCAAAGTTGAGGACGGAGTGGCCCATTACGAGACCTTAGATGGAGCGTATAAAAAGGAAAGCTATGATTTTGCCATGCTGATACCTTCCTTCTCGGGACATGGTTTCAAGGCATATGATAAGTCAGGGGAGGATATTACCGATAAACTTTTTAGGGGTTTCATGATCGTGGATGCCGATTATGCCCCCAAACCTTATGAAGAATGGAGTGTTCAGGATTGGCCGGAAACCTATCAAAACCCATCATATTCCAACATTTTTGCACCTGGTATTGCCTTCGCACCACCGCATAGCATATCCAAACCCAGAAAAAGTAAGAATGGTACCGATATCACACCTGCACCTCCCAGAACGGGAATGCCGTCTGGAATTACCGCAAAATTAGTAGCGGATAACATCATAGAGATGATCAAGCACTCCAATGATGAACTACATCATAAAGGATCTATGGGTAATATGGGTGCAGCCTGTATAGCATCCGCAGGGTTTGGTATGACCACGGGAAGCGGTGTGAGCATTACCACCTATCCCATTGTGCCCGATTACAATAAATATCCCGATACCCATGGTAGAAAATTGGGTAAAACCTTTGGAACCATAGGTCTAGCAGGTCACTGGTTGAAGTTGGCATTGCACTATGCCTTTATTTACAAAGCAAAAATGAAACCCTTTTGGTGGTTAATCCCAGAATAGAAAGTTATGACACGAAGAATCTCAAAATACAAACGATTTATGATGATGAATCCCATCATTCAGTTCTTTAAGTTCATTTATTTGAGCATTAAGGTATTGATTGTGGTGGCAGGCGGGCACGGGGGGACCCGAAATGCTTAGTCGCTGACTTTCATCATTGTAGAACACCTCAATACGGATTTACTTTGTTAGGATGTCTTCGTATTGAGGTGTTTTTTTTAAATCTTCTCAGTAACCAAGGTTACTGTGCAGGTGTACGACCAAATCTATTTTTGCTTCAAATTGAATAAGTAGATGAAACGGATTTTAATTATCACAATTCTAATATGGACCCAGGGGCAATTGTTTGCCCAAGACCATGTCAAGATTTCTTTAGCGGATGTCCTGGCCAAGGTGCAGGAGTCCAACGCCAGTATAAAGGTTTCCGAGCAGGAAGCCAAGATGGCGAAATATGATTATAGGTTCTCCAATTCCATTTTCTTGCCACAGATCGCTGTGTCGCATACGGGAATGGCGACCACAAACCCATTGATGGCCTTCGGTTCCAAACTGAACCAAGAGATTTTGACCCAGGCTGATTTTAATCCTGCTTTATTGAATGACCCCGACCAGATCCAGAACTACGCCACCAAGGTTTCGGTGGAACAACCCTTGATCAATTTGGACGGATTTTATCAGCGAAAAGCAGCTAAAACTACCATGGAGGCCAAGGAACTCCAAGCGATGCGAACCAGGGACTATCTCAATTTTGAAGCCCAAAAGGCATACGGGCAACTGCAACTTGCACACAGAGCTGTAGCAGTGCTGCAAAAAGCTTTTGAGGCCGCAAATGCCAACTTGAACATGGCACAGAACAGTTACGACCAAGGATTGCTTCAAAAAGCCGATCTGTTGGAAGTAAAAGTTCGGGTCACGGAGGTTTCCGACCAACTGAAAACGGCCAAGAGCCATGTGAAAAATGCGTCGGATTATTTGGCATTTTTAATGAACGAACAGGGAGATGTCGTCTACCAACCATCAGAAGAACTGGTGCCCGACAATCTTGGTGAAACCGTTGAAGTCACTTTGGAAAATAGGGCAGATGTAAAAGCCATGGATTTGGTGTCCGAAGCGTACAGGGCAAATATGAAGGCCGATAACATGACCTTCTTGCCAAGGTTGAACGCCTTCGCCAGTTACGAAATGTACGATGACCAAATCTTTCAGGCTGATGCCAAAGGATACATTATCGGGGCAAGTTTAAGCTGGGATGTTTTTAAAGGATCTCAACGCTTCGCCAAAGCAGGAAAGAGCAAAACAAGTTATGAAAAAGCGAAACAGGAATACGAACAATACGTCGCCAAAAGTATTATGGAGCTTCAACGCACCAAGCGGATGGTCGAAGATGCCGAGAGCAGGCTCCAGACCTCAAAACTGGCTATGGAGCAATCCGAAGAATCGTTGAGGATACGTACCAACAGGTTCAAAGAGGGCTTGGAAAAAACAACCGACCTATTAATGGCCGAAGCCACCTATGCTGAAAAGCAATTGGCCTACTATCAGACCATTTTTGAATACAATCAAGCACAATCCTTATTAACATTTTTAACCAAAGAATAATTGCAAGATGAAAAACACAACGATATATAAAAGCTTCATGCTGACCGCCTCCTTGGGATTCCTTCTAATGGGGTGTGGAAGTGACGAAAAACAGACTGTGGACAACGCGGAAGCAGTTCCAGTAACCGTTGCTGAGGTGGATATGGGCGATAGTTCCACCATTTTGGCAGGAAGTGGTCAAATTAAGGCCGTGAATAGCGCCACCTTGAGTACTAGAATAATGGGCCACGTGGAATCACTTCCCGTAAAAATAGGTCAGAAAGTAAACAAGGGAGATTTGCTGATTTCCATCAACAATGTAGACCTACGCGCCAAAAAAGCACAAGTGGAAGCCTCCATTACCGAAGCGCAAGTAGCTTTTAACAATGCCAAGAAAGACTATGAAAGATTTCAGAATCTATTCAGGGAAAACAGCGCTTCACAAAAAGAGTTGGATGACATGACCGCACGATACGAAATGGCCAAGGCCAGATTGGAGGCCGCAAAACAAATGAAGAACGAAGTGAACTCCCAGTTCGCTTACGCCAACATTAGGTCGCCCTTTAGCGGAGTGGTTACCAATACCTACATCGATGAAGGCGATATGGCCAATCCTGGCGTTCCGTTGGTATCTGTGGAATCCCCAGGAGGATTTGAAGTAGAGGCCAAAGTGGCCGAGAACAACATTTCGGCCATCGAAGTGGGAACCAAAGCTCACATTTTGGTAAAAGCATTGGATACTACGATTACGGGAAAAGTGTCCGAGTTGAGTGCATCTGCACAAAACACGGGCGGACAATATGTGATGAAGGTTGTATTGGATAAAACAGACGCCAAGATTTTGTCAGGGATGTATGCCACCGTTAGGCTCGAGGCGGAAAACGAGAGCGACGGTAAAACAGTTGTTACCGTTCCGTCCGAAGTCTTGGTGCATAAAGGACAATTGACTGGAGTTTACACCTTGGGACAGGATAATGTGGCCTTGCTGCGTTGGCTGCGATTGGGCGAGAACTTTGGAGATGAAGTCGAAGTGTTATCAGGCTTGTCCAAAGGAGATCAGTACATCGTATCCGCCGAAGGAAAGCTGTACAATGGAGCTAAAGTAAGCATTCAATAACCCAAAAACGCTAACAATGAAAGACGGACTTGCAGGAAAAATAGCCAAAGGGTTTATCAGCTCCAAACTAACGGTGCTCTTAATGATCGTTTTCATGGTCATCGGGGTGTACAGTTCTTTCCTAATCCCAAGGGAAGAGGAGCCACAGATAGATGTGCCCATGGCGGATATTTTTGTGGGATACCCAGGGGCCAGCCCAACCGAGGTGGAATCCAGGATTACCAAACCGCTGGAAAAAATTATATCGAACATCAAAGGTGTAGAATATGTATACACCACCTCGATGCAAGAGCAGGGGATGGCCATTGTGCAGTTCTATGTGGGAGAGGATATCGAAAGATCTTTGGTGCGTCTATACGATGAGATCAACAAGCACATGGACGAAATGCCCGCCGGTGTGACCATGCCCTTGGTGAAAACCCGTGCCATTGATGATGTGCCCATGCTGGCGTTGACTCTTTGGAGCGAGGAGTACGATGATTTTCAGTTGAGACAGATTTCAGGAGAGCTTATCAACGAGATTGAAAAAGTAAACGGGGTGTCCATTACCAAAAAGATAGGAGGGCGTAGTCCCCAACTTCGTGTAGTCGTGGACAAGGATAAAATGGCGGAATCAGGAATCGATATGTTGGCCGTGGCCCAAATGATTCAAGCCAACAACCAGCAGATGGATGCAGGGAACTTCCTATCCAACGACACGGAGTTCCATATCAGCACAGGAAATTTTCTGGAAACCAAAGAAGATCTCGAAAACCTGATTGTAGGAACCAAACAAGGTCAGCCTATTTATTTGAAGCAATTGGCCACCGTTTTGGATGGCCCAGTATTACCAAAAAACTATGTTTCCCTTGGATTTGGAGCTGCCAGCGAAAAGGCAAAGGAATATAAATCGGAATACCCAGCGGTAACCATTTCCATTGCCAAACGTAAAGGGGCCGATGCCATGAAGATTGCCGATGTGGTATTGGAAAAAGTGGACCACTTAAAAACAACCTTGATTCCAGACGAAGTTAAGGTAGAGGTAACCCGCAACTATGGTGAAACTGCTTCACAAAAGGTGTCTGAACTATTGATGCACCTGATCGGTGCCATCATCGCCGTAACCTTTGTGGTGATGTTGGCCATGGGATGGCGAGGTGGACTAGTGGTCTTCCTTTCAGTGCCCATCACTTTTGCATTGACCTTGCTCAGCTACTACATGCTGGATTACACCTTGAACCGAATCACGTTGTTCGCTTTGGTGTTTGTAACAGGTATTGTGGTGGATGACTCCATCATTATTGCGGAGAACATGCACCGTCATTTTAAAATGAAACGATTACCCTTTAAAGATGCCGCTATCTACGCCATCAACGAGGTAGGTAATCCGACCATTTTGGCAACATTTACGGTAATTGCATCCGTACTGCCCATGGCCTTTGTATCTGGCTTGATGGGGCCTTACATGTCCCCAATGCCCATTGGAGCTTCGATTGCGATGTTGTTGTCTTTGTTTGTGGCACTGACCATAACCCCATATTTGGGCTATATCTTCCTAAGGGAAAAGGACAAAAAGAAGAAAAAGGAAAAAGAAGCTGTTGAAATCAATGACACCTTTATTTATAAAGCTTATGCTCGCTTCGAAAGACCCTTGATAGAGAGTGGTAAAAAAAGATGGTTGTTTTTGGGAATCACTTTCTTCTTGTTGATTGCCTCCATGGCCATGTTCTTTACCAAATCGGTAGCCGTAAAAATGTTGCCTTTTGATAACAAGAACGAGTTCCAAGTGGTCATAGATCTTCCTGAAGGCACCACATTGGAAAGAACATCAGCGGTGACCAAGGAAATAGGAGCGTATCTCTCCACTCGGCCCGAAGTGGTCAACTATCAGAGTTATGTGGGAACCTCTGCGCCGATTACCTTTAACGGTTTGGTAAGGCACTACGACCTTCGTGGTGGTAGCAATATGGCCGATATCCAAGTCAATCTGGTAGACAAGCACGATAGGAGTGAACAAAGTCATGATATAGCCAAATTGCTTAGGCCGAAGATTCAGGAATTGGGCAAAAAGTACGATGCGAACATTAAGATTGTTGAGGTGCCACCAGGGCCTCCTGTGTTGTCAACCATTGTAGCTGAGGTGTATGGACCGGATTACGAAAAGCAGATTGCCTTGGCCGATGATGTAAAAGGCATCTTGAACAATACTGAGGATGTGGTAGATGTGGATTGGATGGTCGAGGATGACCAAGTGGAATATGATTTTGTAATCGATAAGGAAAAGGCCATGCTTTATGGCGTTACACCACAACAAATTGTTGAGGTAATGGCCATGACTTTCCGTGAACAACCCGTATCGCATATTTACCGAGAGGATGCTTTTGACCAAATCGGGATTGTACTTTCCATGAGTGAAAAGGATAAATCCAGTTTGGATGAGATCAAACAATTGAAGATAGCATCCCAACAAGGAAATATGGTTTCTGTTGGTGATTTGGTTCAGGTAAAAGAAGGCGTCAAGGCGAAGAGCATCTACCGAAAGAATCAAAAAAGAGTGGTTTATGTGATGTCTGATATGGCGGGCGAACTGGAAAGTCCTGTATATGCCATTTTGGGTATGACGGACAAGTTGAACCAATTGGAGTTGCCACAAGGGTATTCCATTGACGAATTATATATGGAGCAACCCCAATTTGAGGATGATTATACCGTGAAATGGGACGGCGAATGGCAGATTACCTTGGAGGTGTTCCGCGATCTGGGAATTGCCTTTATGGGCGTGATCGTGATTATTTATATGCTCATCGTAGGTTGGTTCCAAAATTTTAAGGCACCTGTGGTGATGATGGTGGCCATCCCACTTTCCTTGATCGGAATTGTACTCGGGCATTGGTTGTTAGGAGCATTCTTTACCGCAACCTCCTTTATCGGGATGATTGCCTTGGCAGGAATCATGGTGCGGAACTCGGTATTGCTTATCGACTTCGTCAACCTAAGGTTGGACGAGGGAGTTTCCCTTAAGCAGGCCGTATTGGAAGCAGGTGCTGTGCGTACCACTCCTATTTTATTGACCGCGGGTACTGTGGTCATTGGAGCTTTTGTGATTTTGTTCGACCCCATTTTTCAGGGGTTGGCGATATCGCTTATGGGAGGAACCATAGTGTCGACCATTTTGACGCTATTGGTAGTGCCATTGGTGTATTACATGATTGAACGTAAAAACTACAAGTAAAATGAAAATGATCATTGTGACCACAGTGGAAGAGTATAAAAGCCAGGTTTTTAAACTCTTTAAACAAGCAGGCGTCGAAAGCTTTAGCGAATCCGACATAGATGGGTACAAAAGTGCCGCGCCATTGATGTACACCAGCAGTTGGTTTCCCAGTGAAAAAGGCGGAGCGGCATCGAACATGTTCTTTTCCTTTACCGAAGAAGAAAAAGTGACCGAGTTGTTCAAATTATTGAAACAATTCAACAAGGAGAGCGAAACCACCAACCCGATAAGGGCCGTGGAAATACCCATTGAGAGAACCGTTTAAAAATCAAGAAATGAGAAATAGAATCGTAAGAGGAGTTGCAGGGTCTTTTGTGCTGATAAGTTTGATCCTTGCCATATATGTGAACATTAATTGGTTGTGGTTTACCGCATTCGTTGGGGTCAATCTCCTGCAAGCATCATTGACCAAATGGTGTTTGTTGGAGGACATCCTGAAGAAGTTCGGGGTTCCCGATTCGGACAAAAACTGCTGCTAGTCAATCACTTTGTTTGTTATTTGAGGCATTTTCGTGAACTTTGCCCAAAACCTCACGAAAATGCTTTATCAACCTTGGCCTTGGTATGTATCGGGCCCACTCATTGCCATCATCATGGCCTTGCTCATTTTGATGGGCAAAAAATTTGGAATGTCATCCAACTTGGAGACTTTTTGCACCATTGGCGGAGCAGGAAAATTCACGGATTACTTCAAAGTGGATGTAAAATCCAAACGTTGGAACCTATTGGTGGTTTTGGGATCGGTAATTGGAGGATTTTTGGGAGCGCATTGGTTGTCGCCCAATCCTGCTGTGGATATCTCCGATAAAACGGTGGCGAAGCTTCAAGATTTAGGTTTTGATAGTGCTGGCAAGGCCTATTTGCCCACAGAACTTTTCAGCATGGATTCGTTGGCAGACCCGAAAGTGTGGGTTATCCTGTTGATTGCTGGTTTTTTGGTGGGCTTCGGAACCCGATATGCTGGCGGATGTACCTCTGGGCATGCAATTTCTGGTCTTAGTAATTTACAGCGACCATCATTAATTGCTGTCATCGGATTTTTTATCGGTGGATTGATCATGGTGCACCTATTGTTCCCTTTAATTTTTTCAGCATGAAGAATATAATGTACATCATATTGGGAACTTTTTTGGGTATTGTGCTCTACAAGTCGGAAGCAGCATCATGGTTCAGAATCTATGAAATGTTCCAGTTCGATTCATTCCATATGTACGGCATCATAGGTTCTGCCTTGGCTGTGGGAGTTATTTTGGTCTTCTGGATAAAGAAATCGAAAGTCAAATCTTTTTCGGGAGAAATCATCAGCATCCCAGATAAAGAAAAAACGTTTGCGAGATATATTTTGGGAGGAACCCTGTTTGGACTGGGCTGGGCATTGGCAGGGGCATGTCCTGGACCCATCTATATATTGGTAGGAGCGGGTTATTGGCCTATAATTCTGGTGCTTATGGGTGCTGTTCTCGGAGCTTTTGTATATGGTATTGTTAGGAGTAAATTGCCTCATTAAGGTTGACTCAACGGTATATTTGGGCCAAACAACGAAAATGAATGGCGCATTGATGGTTTGCTTCTAGCTTTGCTCTCCCCAAACTTACGTAATAGTTCCTACATGAAGTTAACTACGTTTATCATAGACGATGACTTGGTGTCGCAATTTGCGACTCGATACTGCATACAGCAATCCCATGGTAATTTTGATATTGTTACTTGTTCCAGCGGAGAAGAAGGCTTACAGGCTTGTTTGAGTTCGATAGAGGAGCAGAACAGGTTGCCCGATATTATTTTTTTGGACTTGGTTATGGATGGAATGAACGGATGGGATTTTTTGGAAAATTTAAAGAATTTGTTCAAAGGACATTTGCTTCCAAGTGTGTATGTTCTTTCTGCCTTTACCAATACAAAAGATAGAGCCATAGCGAAAAAAAACGGAATGATCTCGGGATATGTCGATAAGCCATTGTCGCGTTCCTATCTGGAAAAAATATTGAAGGAAGAAACAGCAAAACGAAGTTAGGTGGTTCCCCCATTTTTTTGATGCAAATAGATTAGTGTGTTTGCATAAAATCCATCAAAAACCCTATTTTTGCAATCCATTTTATGGAATGGCCCCGTAGTTCAATGGATAGAATAGAAGTTTCCTAAACTTTAGATGCAAGTTCGATTCTTGCCGGGGCTACTTTTTGACTTCTTAATGATTCAAAGAATCATTAAATAAATGAAAACCAGACATTTAATATTTTTTGATTTTAATTGAATTACTTTGATTTCGGCTTTTAGAGTTCACAAATCGTCAACATTTTTCAAGTTGCTATTTTAATTTAAGTAATTAAAATTCAGTAATTTAGTTGGAACACTCGATTTGATTTGACTTTCGTCTTCGTCAACGTTTAACAAAAAGAAGACAACTATGAGGTCAAATTTCACTTTTTCCGTCCTGTTTTGGCTTTATTCCGGTAGGTCAAAAAATGGAAAAGCCCCTATTTATGCCAGGATTTCTGTCAATGGTAAAAAACTGAACATTAGTTTAAAGCGGAGAATCCAAATCAATCACTGGGACTCCGAAAGGCAGCGGGTAAAAAATTCTACTATTGATGCCAAATCCATCAACCAATATCTTGATGGGTTCTACTCTGGTTTGTTTCATTCATTCCAACAATTACGAATAGAGGGTAAACATATCACTCCTAAGAGTGTAAAGGCCAGGTTTCTGGATGAGGAAGTGGAGAATCAACATTTTACCATGAAGGACTTAGTGTCCTACCATAATTCCAATATGTTTCCCAAGCTCCACGGAAATACCTCGAGACTCTACCTGACAAGCCAGAAGTATATCTTTTTATTCTTGAAAACAAAATTAAAATTGGAAGACATCAGACTTGATGAACTGAATTATAAGTTTATCCTTGACTTTGAAAATTTTCTTCGCAAGCATAAACCTAATCACTATCAGAAGCAAATTGGTAACAATGCTGTAATGAAGCATATTCAAAGACTGAGGAAAATGGTCTCTCTAGCCTATCGACTGGAGTGGATAGATAAAGACCCGTTTAGGCAGTTTAAACAAAGGTTGACCCCTACGAACAGAGAATATTTAGGTTCCGAGGAACTTCAAGCGATTGAAGAATTGGAGCTTCAAACCAAGCGATTAAAAACTGTTAGAGATCTTTTTGTATTCAGTTGCTATACCGGTATATGCTATACTGATTTAATGCTTCTGACCGAAGATAACGTAATAATGGGGTTGGATAAAAAATATTGGATAATCACTAAAAGGCAGAAAACCCATAACCCTGTTAAAATACCACTTTTAAAAAAAGCTATGGATTTGATTGAACGGTATAAACAAGATTCCAGATCAGTAATAAATAATACGCTGTTCCCAAGAATATCAAATCAAAAGATGAACGCCTATTTGAAAGAGATTGCAAGTGAAGCAAAAATTAAAAAGAATCTTACATTTCACATGGCAAGGCATACGTTCGCCACGACAGTTACCCTGACCAATGGTGTACCCATAGAAACCATTTCAAAAATGTTGGGACATCGAAAACTTACCACCACCCAGATTTATGCAAAGGTGTTGGAAAGGAAGGTTGGTGAGGATATGGAGATTTTGAGAAGCAAATTAGAAGTAGCAACCGAATCAGATTTAAAGAAGAAAGCGAACCAAGGGTAACGTAGTGTTGCAAGTCCCAATCTTACCCAGACTTTTGCGCTTGGTTCCTATCGAGTTTTTGTAGTGTTCGGGAAGATAAATTCATTCAACAGCTTCTAATAAACAAAAACCACTGAATTTATTGTTACTCTATACACCAAAGAAAGGTATTTCGGTTTTCACGCTTGCGTGAAAAAAGGAATAGCAAGAGGGTGATGCGCAGATTGCGCCATCACGGTTGTTTTTGGGTATTCAACAAGTTGAAAACCAGTTGATTGACCTGATTTTGTAATACTTCACAAAAATCGGGGCTACAGTAAACTTTTCCTAAATCTACAGTAAACCCTTTGGGAAGCCCTGTAAGCCCTGGAAATTTTTGACGAAAAAATTGACACAATTTGATGAAAAAACAAAATGGCCTATGGAAGCAGTCTAAAGCTTAAAATAACGGAATGGAGATTGGAACAATATAAAATTGAGGCTAACAGACCGTTGGATTACCTCAAATGATGAGAAGAGTATATCGGATTAATGGATAAAATTACCTCGCTCAGTAGTATTAGTTAAGGGTAAGTTTTGGGACGCTTGCAGCACTTCACTGCGTTACGCTCGCTAAATTTTGATTTTTAATACTAAATGAATCTTGGGTAGCGCAAGCTTTTCATAAAATCAAGTTTTCTAGAACTCATCTGTCAATTGTCCATCACCCCAAATACCTTTTTGTAGTATTTTATGCTCATTGTTATAAAAAATGCCAAGTCCAGTGCGTTTTCCTTGTGAAAAATCACCAAGATAATATTGTCCGCTAGGTCTATAGAATTCTTGACCGTAACCGTTATGCTGTTCATTTACAATTGTTCCGATATGCGCCATTCCAGATTTCCAAGAATAAGCACCTACATGATCTCTTTTACCATTGGTAAAAAACCCAACATAGCTATCTCCATTGTCAAACTTGTAGTACCCAAATCCATTCTGACAGTCACCTACACAGTTTCCCCGTGCAATTTTCTTCTTGTAATCATCGGTAAGGAAATCCTGAACCAACTTTCCTTTTTCGTATTTGCCTGCCTGCAATATTTCACCTCCGTTTTTAATATAGCCATAGCCATTCTGATACCCTTTTGCCCATTGTCCAATGTAATAGTTCTTACTGTCTATCCATGTGTATATGCCAAATCCATCTCTAAATCCATCAACAAAGTTTCCCTGATAGTATCCTGAATTGTCCTTGTAAAATAAAGTTCCTTGCCCATGTGCCTTTCCATTGCTAAAAAAGCCTTCAATAGTGTAGGTCCCAAAATCTGCTTTCCCAAAGCCATTGGAACAGTCACCATTTAAACATGTTATGGTGACCTCGTTTTTGGTCGCTTCAGCCTTCCCTTGTTTAGTGTCGTTCCTGAGCCTGGTAATATCTTGAAGAAACTTCATTGATTTAGACATTAAAATGGGGTCGCTGAGTTTTGGCAGGTCTTGTAATTTCCCCTGATTGGATGAATAAGCCAATTCTGGAGTTGTTGGTGTACCGTTACCGCTAATGGTGCCGTTAGTGTATGTGATGATCCTGTATTTTACTTCGTCAATATTCCATTGATACTTACTTCCCGAATAGTTAGATGCTTTGAATTTTGTTCTTTTGATCCAATTGCCATATTCATCATACACATAATCGTATAAAATGCTTTCCCATATATCGGACATCCCCAATTCTTCCTCCAAATGGTTTTGGTCATTGTACCGAAAGTAGCGTATGTCATCTTGGTTATATGATTCATGTAATTTTAATCCATCGTAGGAATAATTGCTCGTATAGAAAACCGTGGCCTTACCATTGCTGGATTCGGCAAGTTCATAAACGATCACATATTTTTGATATTTAAAGATGGCCCCATATTTTAAACCACCCAGAACAATATATTGCCCTTCATCATTTTTTATGGTTTCCGGTAAGTCATCCGAAATTATACCAATGGGTGTTTTGTAGATGTATAGTGTTTTGTCGATTCCTTCTTGTTTTCCAGATGAGTTGAACTTCTTCATAATCACTTTTGAACTATCGGCCAAGTAATTATACGAGGTACGTGTTTCGTAATTGTTGTCCAAGTAAAGCTTATCCTCTGTCAAATACCCATTGGAGTCGAACAGAAGTTCATTCTTTTCACTATACAAATGGGCTCCAATAGCATGATATTTGGTGATGGACATCGCTTTTATCTGTCCATCCTTGATATCAAACTTGCTAAGGTGCAGGTTTTGAGCAGATCCGTTGTAATGAAAAAAGTGTGCAAGAATTATAAGTACGGCAGTGGAGACTTTTTTGACAATGGTTTTGGAATTCATCTGTTTTGATGGATTGGTTCCCAGCAAAACTACCGGAAACCCCACCTGTAGTGCAATAGGACAATTGCCCTATTGTATGGATTTGTACAGGTTCTAATTTTGGGTTTGTAAAATAACTGACTCATGCCCACTTTAGAAATATTGCCCTTAGAACATGGAGATAAAACTAAGCTTAGGCGTCAGTTATATGGCATGTTGCTATTTCCGGTGGTCGTGATTGGAATATTCTGGTCGTTCCTTTCTATTATGTTCAATTCCAGTTTTGCCAATGATGCCTTTGGCATTTATATGATGATGGCATTCTTGGTTTTATTTTTTGGCGTCATAGCCTATATCATTGCATCTACAGCAATCGATTTAAAAAGAAGGGTTAAAACACGGATTTCTGGAAAGATTACGGATAAGAGGCTGCACAAGTCCACTGTTAGTGATAGACCTGTTCATGGTCATAGAAATAGGACAAAAACCAGAAGTTCATATTATATCTATATTGATAATGATGAGTTTGCAGTGGACTACTCTTGTTACTCGAAAGCTAGGGTAGGTACAGAGGTGCAGTTGGACCGTGCCCCCAAATCAGGAATTACATTAGATTTTCAAGTGGTGCGGCAGGCTGATGAAACCAATGGTATTCCAAAAGAAGATGAAGAGGAAAAGCATTTGGGGAAGCACGTACCCCACGCTAGATATACACCAAAAGATCATGAGGTTTTGAATCGTAAATGGAAAGCCGAAATAAAAAATCGCCTGGTCAAATCCAGCCCTTTTCTAGCCATCGGATTTCTATTGATCATAAATGGATTTTGGAGTTTTGTAGTTGTTCTTTTTCCGCTATGGGCCGTACCCCTTTATCAAGGATACAGACTTTACGCAGTTTACCAAAATTATAATATGGACAAGAACATGTCATACAAACGTGGGGTGGCTGCTATAGTGGAGGATAAATTTACCCATACCTCTAACCGACATTCAAATAACAATCGGATCGTACTTACAACAGGGTCACTATTGGTAAGTACGGTCTTGTACGATAATCTTTCTGTTCGTGATAGGGTGATTTTATATAAAACCCAATATGGCAATATACCGTTAAGTTTAGTGCTTCCCAATGGTGAAGAAATCCATCTTCTCTAAAAGCTAGTTATGCTCGGCAGTGTGTTGTTATTGATTGCGATGATAGGGCCTATGGTACTCTTGGCAACTTTTCTACATTATCTTTTTCCCGTTGAGAATGTCAATGGATTTGATCAATGGGTTCCGGCAATAGTATCGGCGCTTTCAGCTTGGTCCTTTTTTACAAGTTGGTTATGGTTTTATCTGTTTAACCTCTATTTGAGTTTGCCCGTATTCCTTCTTGCACTTGCACTACATCTATATACTGTCCGCAAAAATCTGAACCCGAAGTTGATACGAATAAATACCGCCTTGTTAATGGCTACAATATTGATGGGGTTTGTAAGCTTCCTTTATTTTGATATTTAAGATGAAAACTGTCGGTTTTCCTTCATTTTACGACAATTGCCCTATTGAAACCAAGATACTGGGAGACTAGGTTTGTTCAAAACTTTAAACCAATAGTATGAAACGTATCAATTTATCTGTATTTTCTTTTTTATTGATCCTAATGTGTGTCTTGCCAGAGGTCAATGCCCAAAATGTCAAGGATTTTAAAATCAAAATGTTGGGGCCCGCTAATTTGAATTTTAGAAAGAGCCCAAAGAGAATTGTTATTTCCGATTTTCAAGTCAATTTCCAAACAGCACTTCAATTAGAGGACAAGAAAAAAGGCGGAAAACTGTGGAGAGGTGGAATAAAAGGTGATGCCAAGGCATCTTTGACCTTGGTGTTGGATGGGCTCAATATGGACGAGCTGCAGCAACTAACCGATAAGCTCTTTGAACAATATAAGGCAGACCTCGCTTCCAATGGATTTGAGATAGTTCCCATTGAAGAGTTATGGAATCATAGCACCTATCAAAAAAACCGTGAAAAGCGATGGGATTTAAGGTCAGGTCAAGGTGGGGAAAAAGGAGATGAGTTTGGAGCCATCGTGATGCGTCCCACCGGTCAAAAATTCATTGTGAACAAGCAATCCATGGAAAATAAGAAGACCGGTCCCTTGAAAATAGCCAATTATGAAGAGCAAGTCGAAATGAAAGTTTCCAACCAAAAAACTGATTTTATATTCAATAAGGTGGTTTTGAACGTACTCGCTTTCGATAATGCCTTGAGCGAAACTACACGAGCCTTGAACAGACATGCCGGATATGCACAGGTAAAGGCAGAGACCGATTTTAAGATTGATTCAAAAAGTTACAATAAGTTTAATATAGGGATGATGGTTTCCAATCGTGGTGTAGAGGTAGAAGGGGTTCTTGAAAAGCAAAAGTTTGATGCTTCCCAAGGGGCAGATGTGGACAGGAGAGGAATGGATGCTGGGGTGTTTCACGTCTGGCGTGTAGAGGACAAGGAAGACATAAATGTCTCAGTCGTTAAATGTGATCCCGAAACGTATAAGAAAGGTGCAGAACTGGCCATTACATCTTTTTTGGATGCCACTATCGAGAAGTTGGTGGACAAAGCGAATTAATTTTTCTGCAAAAACTTAAATTATATAATCAATTGGATTAGTTTTAAGCACCAACCATTTTTTTCTCTAATGACCGTTTTTCAGAAGACCCTGATCCCCATTTTCCTTTTCGGCCTAATGTCTTTGCATACTGTTGAGGCGCAGGATATTCAACAAGCCATTAATGCGTTGAAAGATACCTTGGAAGTCAAGGAAGGTGAGGATAGGATTCTTGTATTGAAAGATATCGCAATGAAGTTTCGTTCCATAGATATGGACAGTGCCAGATATTATACAGAATTGGCATTTAATGAAGCAGAAGCTTTGGATGACGATTATTACAGGGCCAGAATATGGATTGTGTACGGGATTCTCTCTTGGGACGAGGGCAGACCCAAAGAAGCATTGAGTTTTCATTTGAAGGCTAAACCTATTTTGGAAAACTCCAAGGATTATTTTGTTTTGGGAAGTCTCTATACCAATTTAGCCAATACGTACGAAGCACTATCTGAGTTTGATAAGTCAGTAGATTTTCAGTTTAAAGCTTTGGAAAGCTTTACGGAAGGAAAGGATACTCTTTGGATAGCAGGATCCTATTTGAACTTGGGGAATAGATATAAGTTGATTCAAGAACCTGGTCTATCCATGGAATATTATCTCAAAGCATTGGATTTGTACGAAAGAATCGGGAACAACTATTTTATGGCGATGTGTTATAACAGTTTGGCCGTGGCCTATTTAGAAAACAAACAGTATAACAAGGCCATTGAATATGCCAAAAAATCGTACGACACCAATAAAGATGTAGGAGCTGTTTTAGAGCTAGCATATCCTTTGACGAATTTGGCCTTAGCAAGTTGGGCACTTGGTAAATATGATGAAGCTGAACTTTATTATAATGAGGCCATAGCCCTTCAGGAAAAAAAGGGAGAGCGTTTGGCCCTGATTTCCCTAAAAAATGACTTGGCCAATATATATCTTAATCAGGGAAAAACGAATCGTGCCGAAAAATTGGCGCTGACCACATATCGAGAAGCAGATTCTATAGATTACCTTCCAGGTATTGATGCACTTTCCAAGACGCTGTCCTTGATTTACGAACAAAAACCCGATTTTAAAAAGGCCTATGTTTATCATCAAAAACATAAGGCAGCAAGAGATAGCTTATACTTTACAGAAAAGGCCAAGGAAATGTTTAACCTAAAGGAAAAGTACGAGTCGGAACAAAAGGAAAATGAGATACTCCGTCAAAAGAACGAACTGGTCGAAGGCGAGCTTGCTCTAAAAAATAGGAACAATATGCTTATGGGCAGTGGGGCTCTTTTGGCCATTCTGCTTATTGTCGGTTTTGTGATTTTTCGTGAGCAAAAGGTTAAGGCGAAGAATTTTGCAAGGGAAACCGCTTTGGAGAAGGCTATGGCCGAGGCTCGGGCACAAGAAAACCTAAAGGAACAACGTTTACGGATTGCCCGCGACCTGCACGATAATATAGGTTCGCAGCTCACATATCTTACCTCCATAACCGATTCCGCTAAAAGGGGCATAGACAAGGGAGAGGTGTTCTTGATGGAAAAGCTCACCCAAATGAAACAGTTTTCACTGGTAACCATATCCGAGCTTCGGGATACCATTTGGGCCATGAACAAGGATGAGATCAGTTTGGAAGATATCAAAGAAAGAACCCAGCAATTGGCCGCGACCGTTCATGAAGCCACGGATGATAAAGTCAGGATGAAGGTTGAAGGGAGGCCGGATCATAAGGTGCTCAATGCCTTTGTAGGGATGAATCTTTTCAGAATTATTCAAGAATCCGTGAACAATGCCGTAAAACATTCCGGGAGTGAACAGATTCAAGTCAGGTTTACCGATATTGATGAAAAAGTACAAATTGAAATAGAGGACTTTGGCCAGGGGTTTGACACATTGCAGTCATCAAATGGCAACGGACTTCAAATTATGAAGAACAGGGCCGAAAAAGCCGGGATTGATTTCAAACAAGAAAGTATAATCGGTAAAAGCACCAAGGTAACATTACAGGTTAAGGCATAATTCTTTCAGCACAAAAAAAATACAAGACCATGAGCAAAATCAAATTGGCCATTGTGGATGACAATACGTTCTTAGCTAGGGCCATCAAAGAAAAATTGGTCGATTTTGAGGAATTGGACATCAAGTACATGGTTTTTAATGGTAGCGAGCTGCTTGCTAAACTGGAAAAAAGCCATAATCTGGATTTGGTGTTAATGGATATAGAAATGCCCATTTTGGATGGGATAGAAACTGTTCGTATCATAAAACAGAAATATCCCCACATTAAAGTGCTCATGCTTACCGTTTTTGACAATGATGAAAATATCTTCAATGCCATCCAGGCCGGTGCCGATGGTTATTTGCTCAAAGAGATTGAAGGGCCAAAGTTGCACAATGCCATTGTTGAGACCATTGGCGGGGGTGCGGCCATGAGCCCTTCGATAGCGGTAAAGACCCTAAAATTATTACGCTATCCCGAAAGACAGGAATCACTGTCCGTGCAAGAGGAAGAAATTTTGCTCAGCGACCGCGAAAAGGAGGTGCTGGAGCAACTGGCCGAGGGGTTAAGCTATACCCTGATTGCCAAAAATCTCTTTCTCTCACCAAGTACGGTTAGAAAACATATCGAGAATATTTATAAGAAGCTTCAGGTCCACAACAAGTTAGAGGCCGTGCAAAAGGCAAGAAGACAAAGTTTAATATAGTACTTCAAAAAGTGTAATTTATATTGCTTTAAGTATATTTGAAATGACGAAAGAAAAATCAATCACAAAAGTTCACAAATCGTCAACATTTTGAAATCAAAAAGTGGAAACCCTAATAAAACAAGGGGTCCGAGAGAAAAGTTCGATTCTTGCCGGGGCTACTTTTCTACAATCCATCAAAATGAATTAACCAATATTTTCTCAATTGGTGATTTACCCCACAATTTTTAAATAACAAAAGGCATTTCTGTCTTGATTTTTATCCGCTCATTGTTAATAGGATGAACAAATTCTACCTGTTGTGCATGCAAACAAAGTCGTTTTGAAGGGGTGCCATATAGATTATCTCCAACAATTGGTGCATGAAGTCCCAGTTTATGGGCGCAATGTACCCGCAATTGATGTGAACGACCGGTTATAGGACTTAATTTGATTAAGGTTTGATTGGCTGTTTTTTTTATGACCTCATAGTGTGTCAAAGCAGGCTTACCGTGTTTATAATCTACCATTTGCATGGGCCTGTTATTGATATCCAAGATAAGAGGAAGCGCTATCTCCCCGGTGTTTTCTTCAATTGGTTTCTCTAGAACCGCAAAATAGGTTTTGCGAATCGTACGCTCCAAGAATTGTTGTTGCAGCAGCTTGTTCGCTTTTTTGGAAAGGGTAACAATCATTGTTCCAGAGGTATCCTGATCCAGCCGATGTACAATTATGGGGCCGGAAGCTTTCGGATACTGTTCCAGAATACGGGATTTTACAGAATCTTTTATGTGCCTGCCTGGCACGGACAACATGCCGGTAGGTTTATTTACGACAACCAAATGTTCGTCTTCAAACAGCACTTCCAGTTTCTTTCCTGCTCCAAAATTTTCCAACAAGGGATTTGGTTTTACAGGGATTCCATTGAGCATATGTGCCAGAATAGGCTGGCACTTGCCTTTACATGCCGGGTAAAACTTACCATGTTCCCTTATTTCCGAATCGGGGGACGGTCCCCACCAGAACTCAGCTAGCGCCACAGGTTTCAATCCTTGCTTAAATGCATATTGAAACAGTTTTGGAGCAGCACACTCTCCTGCACCTGCAGGTGGTACATCCACCCCAAAATCGGTAAATACCGTTTTAACGGATTTGCCTTCTCCCTCACCGTTCAAAAAAATAAACGATTCAAAAATAGCATCCTGTAGCTGATTGGACTTGGTTTTACGTAGCATTTTGAGTGCTTCAATTCGTTCTTCCAACTTCCTGTATGCACCAATAGCTTTTTCTAACCGCAAGTTCTCGGAACGTGTAAAACGTCTCAGGTCCATCCCGGCATTGGTGCCTTGCTTTGCCAAATCGTCCAAGAGTTCCTGGCGCTCTTTATCAGGTAGATGAATAGACTCTTTTCTGAGTCTGTCGCGTTCCAATTTGCTTTTTTTTGCCGCTTTCTTGGCAGCAAGTATATTTTCTTTAGTCTCTTTTGTGGTCTTTTTTAGGCGTTGCTTGGCAGTGATAAACACATCACTTTCTTCCAGCGCTTTAACTTCTTTGCTAATTGCATTGATGCTGGCCATCTCTGGAAAATCTTCTCCTTTTGGTAATTGATGAACAGGAGGTACAAATGGTAATTTTTCCAGCTCGGGTTGAAGCTCGCCAGAATATGCACTTAGATATCCAAGGCCACCGTTCTTGGTTTGTACCACAAGGACCCCTAACATACGTCCTGTGGGTTGATTCATCAATTCTGGCAAATTCTGTTGCAATCTATTTTGCAGGTCTTTCGCCGCTTTCTTGGCTATGGCAATGGGCGTATAAAAATGAGGATATTCAAATGACTCAGGTATTTTGTCCTGCCCATTCGTTTTCAAATAAACTACTTTGTATTCCTCTAAAGGTAAGCTAGTTGACAATATTTTTTATGTTCTAAGTTTGATTGGCAGTCCATTCAAAACTTGATTAACCCTACAAATTTACAGTTCTTCTGTAGATTCAACTATTGAAGGATTTAAAAGTAAAGGTTCACTTTTGACAGGATTGTTAGTTCTCTTCAAATGTGATCCTATAATTCTCATGGTTCAATAAAAATTAGTGAATAAATATTGGCGCTTGTTCATTTATTCCATAGTGCAAGATTGAAATAGGCAAATAACAAATTCTGATGTTATTTGAATATATTTACTACAATAGACAATGCTCCAAAAGTTGCTTTACTGTTGAAAAGCATTGTTAAACGTGTTTGCTATGAAACGTTTTATCTTTAGTATATTTTATTTTTTGCTAACCTTGCCATGTGTGCTCCAAGCTCAAAAATTGGAACCGAAGGAAGTCACTGTGCTTGTCAACAAGTATAAAAATGATATTCGGGGACCTTACAAGGACATTCGATGGTTCTGTACCGATGGAAGCATCCGTCCACCCAAAGACCCTTGCCCCGATAACATTGGTCCAGGAGTCCAGCATGCCCGATATAAGGATGAGGTGATGGCCCTGGGGAAATCGAACCATATCTTTTTGGGACAAATCTTGGCGTACACTGATATGGAGTCCCTTTGGGACGTCGAGAACGACCATTCCAGGCTCAAACAGTACCAACTTGATAAATATTTAAGGAGTGTGGACAACGGTTGGATCAATCAAAAAGGTCAGTTTTACCGTGGCGCCATACAATCCGAAGATGAGCAAGCTTGGGGGATTGAATTTTATAAATGGCTCTTGGCCAAGGATGAAATTTTAAGGAACGAGTACTTTTTGGTTCGTCAATCGCTAAAGGATATTCCACATAATGGGGATGACAATGTTGCGCAAAAGATGAGGAGCGAATCCAAAGTGATATCAGACTTATATCTGCCTTTTATGGACCTGCGGACAAAGATTCACAGTCAGCCGGAAGAATCGGATATCCAGAAAGTGATCAAGTTTAAACAAACGCATAGTTCAAAGTTACCTGCGGATATTGCACAAAAGATAGATGCCTTGGTCACCACCATGAAAGAGTTCCATAAACCTGTTGATATTTCGGCCCTGACACAAATGGCTCCGTTGACGAAGGGAACTCCGCTTGGTAATTCAATAAGTGGTTTTGCCGCAAGTTCCTCAGAATTGAATTCACCAAAACTATTGGTTGAACAGGCTTCTCAGCTCTTATACGATATACGGGAAGGGCTCTTGGAAGAAGAAAGACCCATGGCAAGGCTTCAGTTGCTTGATGTATCATTGAAATTGGAAGAGATTGTATTTAAGAGTTCACCGGAGTACCAACCGCAAAACTTGAAAGACCTACTGCATAAAATCTGTTATCTGGGTATGGCCGTTACTGGATCGGGCTATCTCGAACAATGGGAATGGAGCCAATTGGCTTCCGGGCTCACAAACTATGATGTGCCGGAACAATCACTTGGGGAATTAACCGAAGTGTTGAACAGGGCAAGGGCCGCAGTGGAATGGAGCGCCGCGATGACAAAGGCAAATTATGATGCTATAGTAAAGCAATATGTGGCCTTTGAACCCCTCGCAGCAGGATTTATAGATGACAAGATCCGTGGCTCGGTGTCGCTCCATTTGGGGCAGAGCGTTGGCGAATTGGGCAATATGATCTCCATGGAATCGCAATTGGCGAACAAAGTGATGGATGTACAGAACCAAAGTACCATTCGAGGTCTCAACCCTGGGTATGCTTTTGGTGAACTTGTAGTAGTGGGGGGCAGTTCGGATGATATTGAGGTTTCGTCGGATAAGATCTATGTATTCCAACGGCCGCCTTCGGACCTAAAACCGGTGGCGGGCATAGCAACGGTAGCTGAGGGCAATATGGTCTCGCACGTACAGTTGTTGGCACGAAATCTTGGAATTCCCAATGCCGCCCTTTCCGATGAGAATTTGCAAGCCTTAAAAAAATATGATGGCACAAGGGTTTTCTACGCCGTATCTAATAAAGGAAATGTAATTCTTAAGCCCGAGAACCAAATGTCGCAAGAGGAACTGGCACTTTTTACCGTCAAGGAAAGAAGGGAGGAGCGGATAGAGGTACCCGTCGGACAAATTCGATTGGACGAGAACAATGTACTCAACATGCGAAGCGTAGACGCGGATGACTCCGGCAAACTGTGCGGGCCCAAAGCGGCCAACCTTGGCCAGCTCAAAAAAATGTTTCCCGATAAGGTCGTTGAGGGATTGGTGATCCCATTCGGGATTTTCAGGACCCATATGGACCAACCAATGCCTGACCAAGAAGGTTCATACTGGCAATTTTTGACCAATATGTTCCAAGAGGCAAATCGAATGTTGGATTCCGGTATTACCGAAAATGAGGTTGAAAATTATCAGCTAAGACAATTGGAAATATTACGGGCGGCCATTAAAAAGATGGAGTTGCTCGACAGTTTTGTAGATCAATTGGAGAATGGGTTCCAAGAGGTTCTGGGCGGAGACTTGGGAAATGTTCCTGTGTTTCTGCGCAGCGATACCAACATGGAAGATCTTAAGGAATTCACGGGAGCTGGCCTAAACCTTACTATTTTCAATTCGGTGGACAAAGCCAAAATTTTGGAAGGTATCAAGGATGTATGGGCATCCCCTTACACGGAAAGAAGCTTTAAATGGCGCCAAAAATATCTTTTGAATCCCGAAAATGTATATCCATCAATTTTGGTTATCCCAAGCGTGGACGTGGACTACTCAGGAGTTTTGATCACGAAGGGAATAAGTTCAGGAACAGATCAGGACCTTACCGTGGCATTCAGCAGGGGAGCCGGGGGCGCTGTGGACGGTCAGGCTGCGGAGCAATACCTGATCAAGGATAGCGGAGGCTATACCTTGTTGGCTCCAGCCAGGGAACGTTTTTACAATGTTCTGCCCGAAACAGGTGGTACCGAAAAGAAAATCGCAACTTTTCAAGATCGTGTGCTCAAGGAAAGGAACATCAGCGAAATACGTGATCTAGCGCGTACAATTCGAGAGCGTGTTCCCAAAGAAACCAACTCGGATTACCAAGGAGCTTTTGATGTGGAACTCGGTTTTAAGGACAACAAATTATGGCTGTTCCAAATTCGCCCGTTCGTGGAGAACAAAAGGGCCCTAGGTTCTTCATATCTGGAATCCATCACACCAAAGATCGATTTGGAAAAGCGTATTTCACTTTCTAAAAAATTGTAGATGAAAAAGATAGTTGTCATAGTGTTTTTAGGATTAATGGGGCTCGGATTCAGCGAATTTGTGGAATATCCTATCGATGGATACGAGCGTACGGGGATCAAACGTCTCAAAAGACTTGAAATGATCAAAAATGGGGAGTTGAAAGAATCCACACCATTGCCCGCGGGAGCCATGAAATCTTGGGAAGAAATCAAACTCAACCTTTTGTCCAAAAAAGAAGATAGCACTGGTAGTTTTTTTGTGGTTGACGAACCGTTTCAAAAGGACATCGGCGCCCTGTTCCGAGGTCTCGACAAAAGTTACTCATTGACCATTATGGATATTTCCGATCCTGATAGTGTCCGCTATGCCGAACGAAACAAATCCTTGGGGTATCAGCCGGGAAGTGTGGGCAAGTTGGCCGTGCTTACCGCGCTTTTTGAGCAATTGGCCAAAATCTACCCTGACTCTTTTGCACTACGGACTCAGTTATTAAAGAACAAAGAGGTAAAAGCAGGGGTCTGGGGGCTAAAGGATGAACATACCGTTCCCATTTTTAATGTGGAAAAAAATACATTGGTAAAACGGCAAGTGGTAGCAAGTGATGTATTTAGTCTATATGAATGGGCAGACCACATGCTTTCGGTTAGCAACAATGGTGCTGCCAGTATCGTATGGCGTGAGGCATTGCTAATGGCAGCCTTTGGCGAAAAATACCCAGAGCTTACCGAAGAGGAGGCAATGGCCTATTTTAAGGAGACCCCCAAAAAAGATTTGACCGACCTGGCCAATGATGTGGTGAACCTTCCTTTGCGTGATTTGGGTATAACAGCTGATGAATGGCGATTGGGCAGCTTTTTTACATCAGGTGCCAATACCTACGTAGGAGATAAAGGCGGAAGTATCGGGACTCCTTATGGTTTGATGAAGTTTTTGGTCCAACTCGAACAAGGAAAAGTAGTAGATGAAGAAAGTAGCCTCGAAATGAAACGGTTAATGTACATGACGGATAGACGTATACGCTACGCCCAATCGCCAGTACTTAAGGAAGCAGCGGTTTATTTTAAATCTGGCAGCTTGTACAAATGCGATAGGAGCAAGGGCGAGGAATGCGGAAAATACATGGGAAATGTACAGAACTTTATGAATTCGGTTATCATAGTGGAACATCCCGATAACTGCAGATATATGGTGGTCCTCATGACCAACGTGCTTCGAAAAAATTCGGCATCCGACCATATGTATCTGGCTTCGGCGATTGACAAGATTGTTAGGAAAGGTTGATTTCCTTGAGTGCATTTTGTGCAAAATCCTTGATTTTAGGATTATCATCTGTTACATAGCGTTCCAATAACTCCTTAAAACGTTTGTCTCGCTGTTTGCCTATCAGATAGATTACCGCCAATTTTAACTTTATGTCGGGTACCTGCAACAGTTGCTCAAAACATTCGATTTCACTAAGTATGGCATGTTTGATCTTTTGTATTGCCTCTTCTGATGAAAAATCCATCGTTGCTTCCTCTATTACGGGCAGTAATTTTTGTTTAAGATTTCCTGTAAGTAGGTTGTCCAAAAACTCAATGGCCTTGATACGAGATTCTTCCTTGGGACTCAACAAGCCCAAATAGGCATTATGAACATCTTCCTGTACATATTTAAGCCCTAGTAGCTTAAAAATCCGTTCCAGTCCAGCATCCAGCCTACGTTCCAATAGCTCCAATAATGATGCTCGAGCATCCCTTTCTTCAACATTAATTTGTCCACCGGATTTTTTACGGTTTCTATATGAAATAATGATCTGGGTATGCATCGCTGAAAGTGTTTGGTGGTACAGTGTGCATTCTTCAAAGATCTTGGCAACTATCTTGAATCGGTTAAAACGGAGCGTGGGGCGCTCTTTTCTGATATCGCTCAATGACCGTACCACGGCCAGTCGCACACTGAGGTCCACATCATCAAAAAGTTGGAACAATGAATGTACCGCATCTTTGGACATAAAGGTTTTTATGACCGAAGGTACCAGTCTGCAAACATCGAGGCTTACTGTCCTGTTTTTTACATTAGAAACCAAGATAGGAAGGATTCCCGGTCCGTAGTTGTGCAAGGCCTCTATGGCAAACGGACGCATGTTCTTATGGGTGAGCAATTGCAGTAATCTGTTGATGAACAATGGCCGCATGCTCAATCCGGCCGCCCTAATCGCTGCTTCCCTTAAATGATTGTCCACACTATCGAGATGTTCTGTTATTGCTGGGTAGAATTGAGGGTAACCCGAAGCGCCAATGGCCTTTAATACAAGTGGGTTAATTGCGATGTCGTTTTGTGATAATCGTCTTTCCAATCTGCCCGGAAGGTCATATTTTGTTTTTAGGGTTTGGTTCCCCGTACTTTCCAAGGCCAAACAATACAGTGCGGTATCTTTGATCAATTGACTATCTGCTTCCAGAAATTCGTCGAAGATGTATTCTTCATTTTGTTCGGCGTGCAGCAATAAGTATTCAAAGGTGGCCAAGGTCAGTTCTTCATCATTATGCTGTAATAGTTCGTTGATATTGGTTATCATGCTGGAGCTGTTCAAAAAATAGAGGTTCCGCATGGCGGCAGCTTTTATCTTCAGGGAAGGATGATCAAGTAATCTCAGTACATCATCCGTAAACCTTCTATCATTGATTTCCATCAATTTGTTGAGCATAAAAAGAATCTGTTCGTCGGTGCCACTGTAAAAAACGTTTTTCATTCCTTCAACAGCGGAAATGGGCTTCGCCTTTGTATTGGAAGGATTGGTGGAGCTTGGCGAAACATTTTCCAGGTTCTTTTTGAAAGTGGTGTAATATTCCTGCCGTAGAATACCAATGAAAAAAATCCAAATCATCACCAAAACTATGATCAATAAGGTAATGCTCGTAGTTCCAAGGTTTAGTGCGCTAACAAAAAATATGAGCAATAGGCCTGCTACGCCGGTGGCAATACTATCCACTACAACATCAATGAAAGATTTGGTACGGTTTTTCAGCTCGAACGGTAATGGGAGAACCAATAGTTCGGACGCACTTTTGTTTATCGATTGTTTTAAGATGCCGTCCATGGCCTTGATGACCACGATTGCGGACAGTTCGGGCAATATCAAAAAAAAGATGGAGCCGAAAAGGATGCCCAAGGGCAGGAGCAACAGCGAAAATCCAACGCCCCAAATACCAACAACACGATGGGTAACAAATAATTGGATTCCCAAGGACAACAGGTTGAATGTGGAAAACCAAAATGCCAAAAATGAGGTGAGTTCCTCGGGATCATCAAAAGATTTTGCAGCAAAATCGCTAAATTGATAGTCCACTAACTTGGCTACCAACACGCCTACAGCTACTGTGAGTGCCATATAGGTCAGGTGGCGTGATTTTTTGATCAGTTTGTACGGATGGCCATCTGTAATGGAGATTCGCTTCTTTTTTTTGAAATCATCCAGTTTGTTCACCCGAAGTTTCCAGATTACCCGTAAAACGGGAAAACAACCCATAAGCATGATCGCGGCGATAAAGATCATGGCGTCGTTCCCCGCGAAAGGTGCCAAAATGGAGGTAATGTAGCCTCCAAATATACCGCCCAATATGGCTCCAGAACCTATAAATCCGAAAAGCCTTTTGGCGTCCCTGACGTTATAGACCAGATTGGCCAACACCCAAAATTGTGAAGCTGACAGCACAGCATAAATGGCAGACCAGATATAAAAAAAGAACAGTAAATAGGGGTTGATCAATCCTAGTCTTAAAAGTACGGCCAATGCCACAAGTACTACAATTGATGAGAGCAATGTGGTTCTTATGATATGGTTCAGTTCAAATTTGGCAAGTACCCTTGTGTAGAAAAAGGAACTTAGGACTGCAGTAAAGGCAACCAAGACGTAAGCTACGGATAATTTTTCCGCACCAAGTTCTGAAAGAAAAAGTGCATTGATTGTCGGCTTTATGATCAGTAGCACGGAAATGATCAAAAAGATGTAGCAAAACATAAAAAGGGAGATTTTAAACTCTCCCTTTCGTATGTCAAAAAATTTATTTGTTAGCTCAAATATCATTGGCCATGTAACTTTCCAATGATTAAATTTCAGGTTTTTTCAATACTTTTTCGATGGGCTTTACCAAATTTCGAATAATCTGTTCGCCATTAGGGTCATCGATCAGTGCGACCAAGATGTATCTTCGATTGGCCTCTTTGCCCCATACCAGAATGGAATCGGAATGATAGGTTTTCCAAGAGCCGGATTTTCTAAAAAGACGTGCAGAGGGTGCAATGATCTCCAAGGTGTTCACGAATTTGTGGTGAAGCTCTGGATTCTCCATGATGTTTAGCATTTGTTTGGAGCGTTTTTCATTTACCAGCTTACCATTGGCAAGTAAGTAATAAAAGCGGCACACCTGTGTCACGGATGCGGCATGGCTAAGTTGTTTTAAAGGTTCCCTGTTGGTATTGCCGCCTCCGCCATATCTTTTGCCTACCCAGAGCCCGCCTCCGTTGCCCTCATCATAGAAAGCATACGTTGGATCGGTCATTACGGATTCTATCTTGGCATACCCCAAACGGTCTATCATCCTAGTAGATGCAGCATTATCCGATTTGCTGATCATTAATCTCATGTCCTTTTTGATCTCAGAAGTTTCAATAAGCTCACCCTTTTCTATTGCATCCATCGCAGCAAGTAAAATGGCAATCTTTGGCAGACTTGCGGCATACATCATATGGTTGCCATTGATTCTTGCAAATCTAACATGCTCGGGGTTGCTCAGATCAACGATACCAATTGCCATCTTTTTTTGACCTATCAAGCTGGCCCATGCCTCATTGCCCAATATCTCATCTTCCAGATTGGCCTGTAATGAAGTATCGATCAACTTGGTCAATGGTTTTACTTTTTCGCTCCCAACTTTTATTGGGAGAGTCTGCTGACCAAAGATGGAAAGACAAACGGTAAAAAATAAAAATGCGAAATAGGTGATTTTCATTTAAAACGCATATTTTAAAAATTAGTCAAAATTATATAATCGTAAGACACACAATATGTTAAATGATAAAAATTAGTTAAAATGCTAAATTGAGTATTTATAAGGTGTACAATCTGTATTTGAAATTCAATATGTTAAAACTCACATTGATTAATACGATTGTAAATACTATTTCGGTTTTTCGTAAGGGCTAATTTTCTTCTAAGATAAGTAAATGTGTAAGACGGAGTATCGAACCTTAAAAACCGCTGAACCTTCTTTCCAAGCAATATTTTGATGCTTTTTTAGTAGGGTGAACGAGCATAAAGCCTGTCCTACCAATAAAGGAAGAAATGCTATCCCTGTTTTTAGCCCGCGGGACAGTTCATCCCAGTTATGTGCAATGATTAGAATCGTCCCCAGACCGACCAAAATTGCCCCCAAAATGCCAAAAACCACAAAAAGCTTGTTAGTGGATGGGTCTTTTTTGTTTTTGTAGTAAGATTCGATTCTTGTCGAGGTATCCTTGGAGATTACCCCGGCACTTTCAAGTTCTTGCAGGTCGTTGAGAATGCTCATGGTCATAGTTTTGTAGGTTAAGCCTTGAATTAGATTAGGTTAAGATACATAATTATTGTAAAGTCGGTAGAATGACTTAATCTTTCCTCTCAGTTGTTTTTCTGTATTCTTTCCCTTTTTTTAATATCAACTTCAGGTTAACATCATTTTTGGTCGATAAAATCGCCCCAATTTTGAAATGCAAAGATTTTTTTTATAATTTTTCCATACAATCACAATAGTTATATAACTTAGGATAAGTAACCAACAACACCATGGACAACCTCAAACGCGTAATTGTAGACTATAAAAAACTCACCTCCGAGGTACTCAAGCTTTTGGTGGAAAAATATCCTGATGGATATGGGGATGACGATGTAATTAACTTCAAGAATATAAAGGGAGAATATATAGAGGCTGTGGAAGTATCTACCGAGGATACCAAATATCTGGTAAAGATCAGCTCAAAACTGGAACGTTCCATGGCCGACTTCGATGAGGATGATAGCGATGAGGAAAACTTTGATTCCGAGGATTATGATAAAATCCCAGAGGAAGACGAGGACTTTTCAGATTCAGATTCCGGTGAAGAGGAGTAGTAGCCTAACCCTTCAGATTTTCTAACATCTCCTTTGTGGTCTGGTCCAAATTGAATCTAGGTTCCCAGCCCCACTCATTTCTTGCCTCCGTATCATCAATGCTACTGGGCCAAGAATCAGCGATTTCCTGTCTAAAATCAGGGGCGTAGCTTATTTTGAAGTTTGGAATGTGCCCAACAATGCTTTCGGCCATTTTTTCAGGGGTAAAGTTCATGCCGGCCAGATTATAGGAAGATCTTACTTTTATTTGCTCTGATGGACTTTCCATTAAACTAATGGTGGCTCTAATGGCATCGTCCATATACATCATGGGAAGTTCTGTATCACTCTTCAAAAAGCACTCATATGAACCTTTTTTAAGTGCTTCATGATAAATCTCAACCGCATAATCGGTAGTGCCGCCGCCGGGCATCGTTTTCCAGCTTATCAACCCGGGGTAGCGGACACTTCTAACATCCACGCCATATTTTTTATGATAGTATTCACACCACCTTTCCCCAGATTGCTTACTTATGCCATACACCGTACTTGGTTCCGTGATTGTACTCTGCGGAGTATTGGTTTTAGGGGTGTTCGGTCCAAACACAGCTATGCTGGAAGGCCAGAATACTTTGGAAATCTTTTTGTCCTTTGCCAAATTCAGGACATTGAAAAGGGAATTCATGTTCAGGTTCCATGCACGCATTGGGAATTTTTCTGCCGTGGCGCTGAGCATGGCAGCCATTAAGTAAACTTCATCGATCTCGTAATGCATCACCACATCTTCAATTGCGGCATAGTTGGTGGCGTCCAAGAGCTCAAAAGGTCCTGACTGCATCAAGGCGTCTCCGCCTTCGCGAATATCACTTGCAATTACATTATCAGCACCGTACTTGCTTCTAAGTTCAAAGGTGAGTTCCGTTCCTATTTGGCCACAGGCGCCAATGATCAATATGGGCTTATGCATTAAAAATGAAGTTAATTTGATTCGAGGGCAAAGATACCCTTTATTAAAATTTGTACATTAGCTTATGCAAAAATTGTTAGGTATTCTTGTTCTGATAGTGCTTCTAAACGCCTGTAAAAAGGTTGAAGAAGCCCCTGTTGAGGTGAACACCGAGGAGTTGGAGTTCAACTATCAAAAAATGCCCGAAAAAGTTGAAATCAATCCCGAAGCTGCTGCTATAGTAGCTGATTGGCAACAGTTCAAAGATTTGAACAGTAGCATTGATGTGCTTTACAAGGCAACCAACAATGAAGATTTGGCACTTGCTATCGACGATTTAATAGAAAAGGAGAAGAAACTGGAAGCGGGCCAATACCCTGAACTGTTCGATTCGTTTCAAGTGAAGAGCCGGCAGATGGTGATGCGAACTTTTTTGTACAAGGCGAAGACCAGCATTATGGAAAATCAACCGACCACAGAGCCCACCATAAAGGTGTTGGAGGCATACAATTCCATACGTAAGCAGTTGAATGTAATCATGAACAGCCAGTTGGATAAAAAACTGATTCTAGATGATACATAAGATTCTTGTATTGGTGCTTTTAACGGTATCAGCCACCCTATTTGCGCAGAATACGGAGAAAGATAAAATCAATGATGTGCTGGATGGTTGGCACCTTGCTGCGGCGAACGCCGATTTTGAGGCCTATTTTGATAAAATGACCGAGGACGGTGTGTTCTTGGGAACCGATGCCATGGAAAATTGGCAGAACGATGAATTCAGGGCATTCTCCAAACCCTATTTTGACAAGGGCAAAGCATGGAGCTTTACGGCGGTACAGCGAAATATTTATGTAGGGGAGTCTGGCGATTTTGCCTGGTTCGACGAATTGTTGGATACCCAAATGAAAATATGCAGAGGTTCCGGAGTGCTTAAAAAAATAAATGGGCAATGGAAGATTGCCCATTATGTATTGTCAATAGCGGTACCCAACGATAATGTGGCCGAGCTGGTCCAAATCAAGGAAGAAAAGGATAATGCTTTGCTCCAAGAACTAAAAAAGAAGCAGTAGCTTAATTTTTAGTTCCTTCCGAACCTTCGGCGGCTTGTTGCTTTCTCGATTCCAAAGCTTGCTTGCTCAAACTTGCCAAATTAAAATTCGGAGCTATTTTCAGTGCTTCATCAATAGAAGCAATAGCGGCATCGATATTCTCTTTGTTCTGGTTAAAATCGGCCAATCCCTTCAAATGGTAGAAAGCCGCTTTTAGAGGAACTTCATAGGGTTGTTGTCTCTCATAAAAAGCATACTTCATTTCATCCGTTGCATTGGCAATACCATATTCGATATTTTTAACGGCTCCTTCCATATCCCCAGTTTGAATTTTAAGATCGGCCATTTCATAAGCCAAGTAAGGAGATGGGTTTCTGGAATTCAACTCCTCAAAATGTTCCAAAGCTCTTTTGGGCTGGTTCAAGGACTTGAGTGAAAAGGCCTTTACCTGTACCGCCAAATCCGAATCATCGGCATTCTTTTCAATGCCTATAGTGTTCAAGGCTTGCATGTGTTTGCCATTGTTCATGTAAACAAAGGCCAAAGTATCCCTTCTCTCTTTGGACGGAGAAATCACGTTAAGGTGCGTCAATGCACTGATAACACCATTTACATCACCCTGAAGGCGCATTTCTTTATAGTAGGCATTATAGTGCTTTAGGAGTGCATCGTTTGTTTGGGAAATACCTGTAAAGCCCACAAATAGGAGCAATAGGAGTACAGTCTTTTTCATTGATCTTCAATTTAGTGCGCCAAATCTAACAAATTAATCCCAACCCGCCTGTTAAGAATTCGATAAGTAAAAGGCTATGGCCCTAGGAATCAATTGCTGTTTGAAAGGTTTGGCCTTTGCCCATAAAGTTCTTGCTCAGCACTATCTTCCCTTTGGTATCGGGTTCTTCGTCATATGCGGGAGCGGGCAAGCCTCTCTTTTGGGCTTCTTCAAAATAATATATTTGCTTTTTGGGGTGATGCGGATATACACCGTTAAAGAGTTCTCCCCAGTATCCTTGCTCTAGAATGGTAGCAATCATGTGAATGCAATCATGAAGGTGGATCAGATTTATTGGATTGTTTCCGCCAGTCAGGTTCTCCCGACCTGAAAGCATGGTGACGGGATGTCTATTTGGACCAATCAAACCTCCAAATCTAATGATGGTTGTGATGAACCTATTTTCGTTTTTTAATAGGTTTTCGCATTCCACCAATTGTCTACCTGATTCGGTTGTAGGCTGTGTGGGCGATTCTTCGGAGACTTCGCCATCGGCATCCCCGTAAACGGCCGTACTGCTCACAAAAATGAGATGGGATACATCACTCTTTTTGATTTCCGTGATGAGGTGCTTGATTTTTTCAACATAGCTTTCGGTTTGCTTGCCACGAAGTTTCGGCGGTACGTTGATGATCACTTTATCAAGATGGGAAAGGAAGCTTTGGATGTCTCCTTCAATTTCTTTTTCTGACAAACGAACCTTGAAGGGTTTGATTCCCTCGTTCTCCAAGGCAGAGAACTTATCGGATGATGTTGTGGTCCCGTGAACGTTGTATCCATCTTCAATTAATTTTTTCGCTAAGGGGAACCCTAGCCAACCGCAGCCCAAAACACCAATGTTTTTACTCAAATCGTAAAGTTTTAATCGTTAATATAGCATCATTTAGAACAAATGGCATGGGAATACTGTTTTTTGGACGTTCCGGAATACTGAAGTCAGGATGTGTCAAAAGGTCGTTGGATGCTTCATAAAGAGTAAGTTCCAGTACAGAATCCTTGGGAAACTCCAATTGTAGTTCCGTAAAATTATTGTTTGTTATGTAGTGTGTGACCAATCTGTTTTTCCTGTTTTCCAAGAAATGGGAGGATAGCTCAATCTGGTTTACTTTGGCTTTCCCCAATTTTATCGGGTTTGTAAAAATCTCCAAACGGTTTACGTCTCTTTGCGGGGTTATGCAGATTTCAATCACTCTGTTTTCACCAACGATGGTGTCCATTACCGTGTCAATGTATGGCACGGGTATTTCTTTTTTCGGAGCATCGGCAACATAATTCAAATTGGTGCGGTATTTACTGGAAATTGTCTCTGCTTCGGGTTGCTTTTTATCCTCTCCAAGAAATTGACCGTTCCAATCTATCAGGACATTGTCGTAAGTGGCCCATTGGGAAGTGTTTTTGTCTTCATTGTAAACATATAGCAAGCTGCTTGGTTTTGGTCTTTTCTCGTTAAAGTCGGATTGGATATGGCTTGTGATTCCAAATGTGAAGAAGAGAAACAAACAGAGATAGGCCAAACGCCCTTTACTTTTTAACTGGCCAAAAAATGGGAGTATTAGGAAGAACAACAGTGTTGTGAACAGCGTTGAGGCGACCATCATTTTTAAACCAAGGCCAACGGGGAACATTTTAATGAAAGGGGAGTAGATGAGTACTGCGGGCAATGCCAGAAATACCATAAGGAAAGGGTTTGGCTTTTCTTGGTTAATAGTAATTAAAAGTCCTGCCAACAAACCAAATAGGGGAATTATAAAAAAGCTGGCTCCTTTGAGGTAGTGTGCAACCAATCCGCAAACGATCAGCCAAATAAAAATTGGGGCAACCAATAAATTGGGTGTACTTGTTTTTCGATATTTGTGATAGGTGTAAAAACACACGAACAACGAGAACATGACATATACCACAATGTAGAGATGCCCATTGTAAGTGAATCCATGGAGCATGTCCTTAAAACCAGGGTACCACCATGTAATTATGGACCAACAGAAATATCCCGCAAGTCCGTTGACGAGCAAAGTGATAAGAACCGGAACAAAGCCCTTGAAAATTTCCTTGATATTGAGTTTTTTGTTTTTGAAACCAAAAAATAGCAGCAGTACAAACGCAAGAACTGCAAAACCGAACATAGGCCAGATCCATTCAAAAGGGTAGGAGACCATGTGATACAATGGGAGATTGTAATAAACTTCATCGCTCAAACTTTTTAGGTTATCCAAATCGGCATCACTAAAATGGGTGAGCAGGGGCATTAAGTAGCTTCCTTGGTGAGCAAGTGTGTTCCTATCCAATCTTTCGTAGTTGTCCAATGCAGTATGGTAATCAAAATGGTCATCGATAAAGGCAAAATTGAAGCCCTCAATATCGCCGTCCTCCCTGAAAACGGTAAGGTCGGTATCGTTAGGGAGCATTTTGTAGATACTGTAGGCCAAGGAATTTGCTACGGGATATTTTGGATTGGCCTCTTTGAATTCTTTTATCAATTTGGCATTGCCCCTGTTGGTTTCGATAAGCATGTAACTGGGGCCACCGCTGCCCCGTGCCTCAAAATTAAGGACAAGGCCTACATCTTTGGCCCACGGGTGCTTGTTTACAAAAAGGTCCGCTCCGTTAAGCCCAAGCTCCTCTGCATCGCTGATTAGGATAATGATGTCGTTTTTGGGCGTTCTGTTCTCGCTCAAAAAAGCGCGGATCCCTTCCAAAATAGTCGCCACGCCGCTTCCTGCGTCGCTTGCTCCGAAGGATGAATGTGGATTACTGTCGTAGTGAGACAATAGAAGAAGTGCTTTTCCATCTCCACTTCCTTCTATTCTTGCAAGAATATTGGTTGCCTTGCTCAAGTTGCCCCAGTCACCTGCAGTGTACCCATCTTGAACGGTGGTCGTCAACCCCATTTTGTTCAATTCGGAAATGATATAATCTTTGACGCGTTCGTGCCCAGGGAAACCAACGGCATGGGGTTCCATAGATAATTGTTTTACATGCTCCAGCGCCCTGTCTGTGGAAAAGGCTTCCAGCTCAACATCTTGGTCGGGGCTGTAGGGAGGCATCAAGGATTTAAAACTCCAGTATACGGCAAAAAGAAGGAGTAATAGGGCAAGGGTTCGGGAAAATTTCATGGCTTAGCGTTGTTGGTGATTAAATGTATGAAATTCTAAAAGGTTCTCATATTTTGATGTCAAAAATTAGGTTATTCGCTAAAAAAGTCTATATTTATTATTCAACTTTAAAATCTAACCATATGGCAATCAAAAGTTTTCAAGGCGTACGATGCAAAGAGGAGGCCAAGAAGAAATACAATGCCCCAATTTTGGTGGAGGATTACATGACCAAAAAATTGATCACCTTTTCTCCGGACCAGTCCATTTTGGAAGTGATGGAGACTTTTGCCAAACACCATATTTCTGGTGGACCCGTTGTGGACAACAATGGTTTTTTGGTAGGGATTGTTTCGGAGGCTGACTGTATGAAACAGATATCCGAGAGCAGGTATTTTAATCAACCTATTTTGGACAAAAGCGTGGAGCGGTTTATGACCAAGAATGTTGAGACCATTCCTCACGATATGTCCATTTTTGATGCGGCTGGTGTTTTTGATAGGCATAATAGACGTAGGTTACCTGTGATGAAGAACGATATTTTGGTGGGTCAGATCAGCCGAAAAGATATTGTGGTTGCGGCCCTCAAGCTTACTTCCCATAGTTGGAAATAATTATTCCCTTTTTACGATCATAAAATAGTCATTGTCGAGGGGTAGATAGCCCAAATCGTAGACAAAAAAGTAGGTGCTGCCTTTTTTGGTGGTATAAAGGTTGGTGAGGTATTCAAAATCGAAACCTTTGTCCAGCAACCGCATTTTGGTGGTCTTGGTTTTGCCGTCCTTGAGAGGGAAACTGTCAAGAATTCTGTAATTCTTGCGAAGCTTGTTGTTGATGTTTCGAACAAGGTTTTTGCTGTCTCTGTTCAGTAGGTTATTGTATGCGTTTCTACAATGGTCGGAACAGTATTTTTGGTCGATACGGCCCAAGAGTTTTTCGCCACAGACCAAGCATTTTCTTTCAGGCATAGGATAAGATTAGGTCACCACAATATCATACTTTTTTAATAAACCGATTAGACCGCCCTCACTGAAACGGGTTTTTTTTATGTGATTGATGGACGGGTCGATGTTGAAATTAGTGGCTGAGGTAAAATCGGCCTGTTCTAGATTCGTATTTTCAAAAAGGGCGTTTTCAAGGTCGCAACCAGAAAACTCTGCTTGCTTTAGATGAGCCTCAGAGAAATCGGTTTGATGTAATTTACAATCTTGAAAACCAATACGAGGCAAATCCATTCCATTGAAAGATGCCACCGAAAGATTACATCCGCTAAAACGTAGTGATAATAAAAGTTGACTGCAAGTTTCAAACTGAACCCCCACCATTTTACAGTCCTTAAAAGTTACATCGTTAAAAGTGGTATTGGCGATATTGGTATTGGTAAGGTCGCATCCTTCAAAAGTGCACTCCACAAAATTTTGATTGTCCAAATACCCCTTGGAGAACAGGCAGTCCACAAAACGGCAATTTTCGTAATCGCCCTTGGGCAATTTTTGCTTAGTATAATCCCGTTTTGTGAACTTCTGATCTGTCCAAAAGTTTGCCGACATGGTCTTCACTTATTTTGTTACTTCATTCGGTTGTATGCAAAAAGAACTTCTCCGGTATTTCCATTTTCCTCGATAAGGACCCAAACATTGATTTGGTCTTCGCTTATTTTTTCCATGGTAAGTCCCTCAAAATATACCTTGTTCGGTTCAAGTTTCACCAGTTTAAAGTCAATGGTCTGGTCTTTTTCCTCCCAACCCCTCATGTTTCCATCAAAATGTTTAAGCTGTAGTATAATGGAATCGTCCAATTGTTGAATGTGTCCTGACTCATAGAAGGATACTTTGTCATCGTTTACCAATCGGAACACGAACATCATGGAGTTGCCCAAAGGTGCACTCCAGATTTCTTCGGCAATTCCACCAAAGGCTTCGCCTGTCCAATGCCCCTCTATCCAAGAGACGTCTTCCAAATTTGCCTTGGGCGATGATTCTCCTTCAGAGAGCTGTAAGGTTTCTTGAGCAGAAACGATTCCTGCGCAAAACAGTAAAATAAGTTTGATTGATTTCATGGTTTGGTCGTTTTTTTGATTGATAAACCCTATCCGTTAATTGGACAGGGCGAATTTTACATTTACAGTGGTCTCCACTCGTATTTTCTCAAAATCGATATCCAAAGGCTGTGCTTGTCCCATATCGGAAGAAACGGCTTTCATTTCCATCATCGGAGCTTGGTTGTATCTTGGGTAATATTGCGAGTTGTCGGCAATATGAATGGCCATTCCAACTTTTTGGCCCAATGGTTTTGTTAGGGCCTCAGCTTTTTGCATGGCCTTTTTTACGGCTTTTGTTCTTAGCTCGAGTTCCAGTTCCTCCATTTTGGAGTACTCTGTTTTTTCAATATTGGTGTTGGCAATGTCCAATTGTTCCAAGGCCACCATTACTTCGCCCAATTCTTTTCCAGAATACACTACCAACGAGTATTGCTTGCTTTTTAGCACCTCTTTTTGGCGCAAGAAATATTTTTTGAAGTTACTGCCCATGTCTTTGATTACCAATTGCTTGTCCAAATCTATGCCCATGGCCTTAAAGCGCTGTGCCATTTGGTTCTCCTGTTCTTCGACAGAGACGCGGCCTTTAGTGTCCTTTTCTTGTATAATAATGTTCAAATAGATTTTATCTGGGGTCACCAGCGTGTCCACTTGCGAAGAGGTTTCCAGATAGGGAGTGTCCAAAAAGTTTTTGGATTGGGCAAAGGTTGTCATAGTAATTAAAGCTGTTGCTACAAAAATTATAGTCTTTCTCATGATGTAATTTTATTAAAGATAAATACTTCCGCCTTATGTTCAAAACCTGTGCCGTTTTGGATTTTGCTCCCTTGTATTGATTCAAATCTTTGGATTAACTCGATAAACTTGAGTACATTGTAGGGATGAAATTTATTTTGGCACCCGATAAATATAAAGGCTCGCTCACAGGACGCGAATTTTGTGAAACCGTTGCTCAAGGTATCTATAAAGTTTTCCCAAAATCGGAAATTTTGAAGATGCCTTTGGCCGATGGTGGAGATGGCACCATTGATATTGTGGCGGATTATCTCAAAGCAGCAAAGGTGAGCGTAAAGGTCAAGGATCCTCTTTTTAGGGAGATTACAACACACTATCTGCTGTCGGAGGATGGGCAAACAGCTTTTATCGAAATGTCCGAAGCATCCGGTTATAAGTTGCTGCAAAAAACCGAGATGAACTGCATGCACACCACTACATTGGGAACTGGGGAAATGATTTTGGACGCTTTGGAACGTGGTGCCCAAACCATATTGTTGGGAATAGGCGGCAGTGCTACCAACGATGGTGGCATGGGGATGGCAAAAGCGTTAGGCTATTCATTTTTGGATGCCGAAGGAAATGAATTGAAACCAATCGGGGAGAATTTGGCAAAGGTTAAGAAAATCCGTCAAAATAATATCCATCCAAAGCTGGCCGAAATTAAAATCCAAGTAGCTTGCGATGTAAACAACCCCTTTTATGGAGAAAACGGTGCGGCCAAAATTTATGGCGCCCAAAAAGGTGCTTCTGAGGAGGATATCGAGTTTTTGGATGGAGGGTTGAAAAACTTTTCCAAAATGCTCGAAGCATCATTTGACATTGATGTCCAAAATATTCCAGGTTCCGGAGCTGCCGGTGGCGTTGGTGGGGGAGCGGTAGTTTTTTTGAATGCCGAACTGGTTTCTGGTGTTGATTTGATTATGCAGCTTGCCAATTTTGATGAAGCGTTGCAAGGAGCTGATTGGGTGATTACGGGCGAGGGACAATTGGACGGCCAGACCTTTTCTGGAAAAACCATCAGCGGAGTGATACGATCTGCAAAAAAACATAAGGTTCCCGTTGCCGCCTTTTGTGGGTCTGTTGATGTTGACATTAACGAGATGCAAGAAATGGGATTGGATTATGCAGTCTCCATTCTTAATCAAATAGGAAATCTGGATGACGCCAAGGCAAGGACGGTAGAAAATTTGAAATTGGCCAGTTACAATTTTGCAAATTTGGTGAAGCTGGGCAAAGGTTAACCCAAGTAACTCCTCGTCATTTTAAATTCCAACGAAGTTTTTACGGTTTTCCATTCGCTGTCCAAAATGGAGAACACAACGGTGTCCCTTAAATTGCCGTGTTCATCTACTCGGTGGTTTCTTAAAATACCATCCTGTTTGGCACCCAACCTCAAAATGGCATTTCTGGAAGGATGGTTATGGAAGTGTGTCCTGAATTCAACCGCAATACAGTTTAAGTTTTCAAACGCATATTTTAGCAAAATGTACTTACATTCAGTATTGATTCCTGTTCGCTGGACTTTTTTGGAGTACCAAGTAGCACCTATTTCCACGCGTTTGTTCTTGGCGTCCACATTGAGGTAACGGGTGGTTCCTACAATAGTGTTTGTTTTTTTGTTGATGATGGCAAAGGGCAATGCCTTTCCCGAAGCCTGTTCGGATAACGCAGTCTCTATATAGGTATCTATGGTTTTTGGTGAGGGAACGGCAGTGTACCACAGCTCCCAAAGTTTCCCGTCGGAGGCAGCAAAGGCCAAATCCACTTTGTGCGTTTTTTGTAGGGGAACCAATTTTACCAATTCACCTTCCAATTGAACGGGGCGTAGCCAAGAATCCATAGGTTGAAATTAAAGTTCAAATATAAGTTTTAATCCACCGATTTGAGCAAAGAAAAAGCCAGGGAAAATCCCTGGCTCCATCATCAATCAAAAAACGAAATCATATCAACTATTCCGATTCAAATTCCTCAATTATAAAGAAACTTTTATCCTTCTTGTCAATGAGGTAATTGCTTTCCAACACATTGTAGTGCATGGATTTATCGTCAACGTTAATATCAAAACCGTTATCGGTCTGTACCACCTCAAAGTTGTTCCTTTCGGAACCTTTGTATTTTAGTACCATATAATCGTCGTAGTTGGGATCTGAGTCACTATCTATGGCTACCAATTTGGTGACATATGCGGATGATGGTTTCCTATCTTGGTTCACCATGCCTTTGTCCTTGCTGTCCAGTTCCATGGTATAGTTCCTTCGTTCCATCACCTTTACGCTATATTCCTTTTCCTTTCCATTTTCGGAAACGGTAAAGGTCTTTAATTGTGTAGTGGCCTTCATGACCCCGGAATTTTTATTCTGACCATAACCTGCAAAAGCGGTTAGGGTTGCTAGTGATAGTATGGTAATCAACTTTTTCATAGTATAGTTTTTATAGTTAATAAATCAGTTCGCTGAATGTGTGCTTCAACTATTTTAGATAAGCGGTGAACATCCAGTGTCTTTTCTCCAACGCTGTCATAAATTCCGTCAGCATGTTCTCTGTGACCACATCGCCTGTTTCCAGTGCTGCATTTACGGCGTCCAACATGCTATCATGTAGAATTTCGTAGTCGTGCAAAACTTCCCTGACCATTTCTAGTGCGGAGATATTTTTTTCTTGCTCTTTTATTTTTGAGAGCTCCAGTGTTTTTTTAAGCGAAAAATTGCTTTTTACACCAAATACACGGATTCTTTCGGCAACAATATCAATGTTTTCTTTTACTGTATTGTATTCGTTCTCAAACTCCTCATGAAGTTCAAAGAACTCTGGCCCTTCGATATTCCAATGGAAATTTCTCAGTTTATTATAGAAAACCTGATAGTTGGCCAAAAGAGTATTTAGACTTACTACTATTTCAGCAGTTTCCAAATAAGTGAATCCTAGTTTTTTGAAAGTTTTATTTTTTGCTTTAACAGCTTCCATATAATAGATTTTTTGATTTGTTTTCTATAAAATTACACATCAACACTCGCGCGGATTGATTGAAACGATGTAAATTTTGATGCAAAAGGTATGCGAGGATTCTTTTGGTACTGAATTGGCCTGTGGGCCGCTATTGGGTAGGTGAGGAGGAAGGTTTGGATAGATGGATTACTAAAAAATCCTGTTTGTATGGGGCTTTAACGCAATTAAGATCAGTCTGTTTCCTGATCGTCTATGATGAATCCTTTGCGCAATGAAAGGTATACGTCTGAAGAAATGTCGGTGACATATTCCTTCTCACCGTTGAAAACCTTCTGGGGCTCTTTGTTTACAGGGTCGTGTTCCTGTACATAAATGGTGTCCAATTTATCGTACAGCACCTTGCCCAAACTAAATCTTTTAAGAACAATATATTTATTGATACTTCGGATTGCCATGGACTAAGTAGTTATTGGTTAATTAATAAGACACAGTTAACGTTCTTAGGTCACTTTTAAATACGTGTAATTGTTTACATACGTTTACAAACGAAAGCAAACGGTTACAAGCCAAATAACACTTTCTGAAGCTTCTAAGTTTGCCTCGTCGAGCAATGAAGTTCGATGAATACATGTTCAAATCTTAAATCTTATTACTATGAACTCACTTAGAAACAAAATACAATTGATTGGAAACTTGGGAAACGACCCTGAAATCGTCATTTTGGAAAATGGCACCAAATTGGCCAAATTTTCCATCGCGACAAATGAATCCTACAAAAATGCCAAGGGCGAAAAGGTAACAGATACGCAATGGCACAATATTGTAGCGTGGGGCAAATTAGCTGAAATAGCAGAGGACTTTTTATCAAAAGGAAAAGAAGTCATAATAGAAGGCAAGCTCATGAACCGGTCGTACGAGACCAACGAGGGCGAAAAAAGATATATCACCGAAATTAAATGTAACGAATTGTTGATGTTAGGAAAGTGATCATGAATTCGAAACAAAAAAGGAGGTCAAACCTCCTTTTTTGTTTTTGGTATTAGGGTAAATTCTTTTTTAGTTGTTATAAGTGCAAACGCCAGAACTTTTTTCGAATGAACAACGTACATATAATAAATGCGAGGGATGAGATTAAGAGTTCAAATAGTAGCACTTTTTGCCCTAGGGGTAATCACTAAAATATCCGCACAGGATAATGAAATACCTTTTTATGAAAAACAGGCTCGTAAGGATGCCCAACATGAACAATTGTCTGTTTTTTTCTCTATGGAGGATGAGAAGGATTTTTGGAAAGATCAAACAAGCTATGAAAATGATTTGGAGACCCAAGATAATGCGTCTTACCATATTTATATGAAAGCCAAACAGTCTGCCTACTCAGAGCACGCGCAATCGTGTGGGAATCATTGTGAGCATAGCGACTATTATTATCAACGAACCAGTTTATACTTTACCTATAAAGCCAAACAAGATATCTCGAAAGAGGCTATTGTTGAGGCGCAGCAAATAGCATCGCCCCGAATTTTGTAAACATAGATTTTAGTTAGTTAGTCGAAAAACGCCCCAATTTAGGGGCGTTTTTTTGCATGTAGTTTTAATTTTGACCTCCGTTGCGTTCAGGTGAGCGTGGCTCTGGCCATTCCAATTGCTCTCCCGTTCTATCACTTATTGGAAGCACAGCTTTTTCCCTTGAAGTCTTTTCAGGGTCTTCGCTGGCCATGTAGGCAAGAATTGCCGTGAGGATGGCATTGTTCCTTACATCATCAAAAATAATTTTGTCGTAGGTGTCCCGGTTGGTATGCCAAGTATAGTTCCAATAGGACCAGTTCAAAGAACTCAGACTGAAGGCAGGAGCTCCCGCAGCTTGAAAAGAGGCATAATCCGAACCGCCACGGGCAGGGGTTCCGGGAAAGGTCGTTTCGATTTCATCGGTAATTTCTTTGGGAACTTCATGCAACCATTTTCCTAAATAATCATAGGAATTCAAAAATCCGCCACCGGAAATCCGAACCACTCTACCCGTTCCGTTATCTTGATTGAAAACAGCCTGTACGCCAGCTACAATTTCTGGATTGTCCTCAACAAAAGCTCTGGAACCGTTAAGCCCTTGTTCTTCGCTGCCCCAATGTCCGACCAAAATGGTGCGCTTTGGGTTGGGATAGGCTTTTTTCAAAATGCGCATGGCCTCCATCATTACCAAAGTTCCAGTACCGTTGTCGGTTGCTCCGGTGCCACCGTCCCAAGAATCAAAATGTGCGGATAGAATTACATACTCATCCGGCTTTTCGGAACCTTTGATCTCGGCTATGGTGTTGAAAGTGGGTACTTTGCCCAATTCTTTGGATTCTGCTACAATATGAAGCTGCGGTTTTTGCCCCGATTCCACTAATCGATACAACATCCCGTAATCTTCCAATTCCAAGTCAACGGTCGGGATTTCCTTGGTATAGGCACCGAAAATTTTGTTTACCCCAAAACCTCTGGACCAATAGGAGGCTACGATACCAACGGCACCTGCCTCTTCAAGGGCGGCGGGCAGACTACGACGGTCCAGTCCAGTTCTGGACATGTTCTTGTCCCATGCCTCAGTTTGCTCCTCACGTTCCTTTTTCATTTTTTCAAAGGACTTTTCGGTAGCAAATTCTTCCCAATTGTAATCTGGTCTTCCTGTGGGTTGTGGCATGGAAATCATGACCAGCTTGCCCTTAACATTCGGAAGCCAATTTTTGAATTCCATGGAGTCCGAAATGGTAGGTAAAACAATCAGTTCTGCGGTCACTCCTTTTTTGGGAGTACTTGGGCTCCAGGCCAGTTGGGTTCCCCTTAGGCTCTGTAGTCTGGGATGTACCATATCAATATGGCTAATGCCACGTTCCCAGCCTTTCCATTCGCCCCATTGTTCGTTGCGGGCAGGAATTCCCCAACTTTCGTATTTGGCAACGGCCCAGTCATGGGCATTTTTCATTTGTGGGGTACCGACCAATCTTGGTCCAATACCATCCATAAGCTGATGGCCAAGGATTTCGAGTTGAGAGTTTTCGTTGGCTTCTTGAACGATGGCTTCAATTACTGCGTCCTTGTCCTGTGCCAACATGGATATGCCGGACAGAAGGAGCATGGTAAATAAAAGGGAGGTTTTTTTGATCATGGTTTCTAGTTTGCCCTAAAAATAGGACAAATACCAGAAATTGAATAGGAGGCAAGTGATTTAAGCGAGATGACTAGGCTACTTTTTTCATCAAATCAAAGCAAGGACATTTTTTGCAGCGTTTTTTTTCGCTCTTCTTGTATTTTTCGCAGCACTTGGATTTTACCTTGCCAGTCGGCGGTAACTCCCTAAGTTTTGCTTTTTTGAGTTTCTTTTTGTCCTTTTTCTTTCCCATGGATAGAAGTGAAATAGGGGATGAAAATAATTATTTTAAATCAATCTAAATAAAATTTAACATAATTGTGTTTCCAATGTATTAAAACTGAAGGGAAACCCCCAAAGTGTTGGGGCCAAAAGAAAGATTCCAACTTACATTTTTCGGCTTTTGGTCATTGTACTTTTCATCATACTTGGAATCCAGGTATTTGTCGATGGATTCCACGATAAAAATACTGAGCACCGTACTGAAGGCCACATCGGAAAACCAATGAAAATCATCCAGTACACGTACAAGGCCTGGAATCATACCCACAGTGTACAGACCACCTTTTACCCAAGGACTCTTGAATTGTTTGGCAATCGCGTAAGCATTACTAAAGGCCAACATGGCATGACCAGACGGGAATGAGTCATAATCGTACACCCTATCCAAATGCAATGGGTCAAAAGTTGCGGAACCTGCTCCACTTTTTGGCCTTGCCCTGCCAATGATACGCTTGCTCACTTGTTGCAGAAATCCTCCGGCGGTGGCAGAAGAAATCAAGAGAACCCCGGTACGCCTCAATTTTTCATTTTTGGTGAACAAGCCCGCAAGATAAACACCCCCTGTCAGCATATAGTTGTTTTCTGGACTACCATATTCGTGGCCATAATCCATGATGACATCCGGTACGTCTTGATCAAAACCATTTTTCCATCTGTTGAGTTCATCATCAACGGTAAATAGAAGCAAAGTACCTCCGGTCAAATACCCAAAATTGGCCCAATCGTTTCCCTGCCAGTGAAAGGGACGGGAATACGAATAACCAACTCCGCCAAACATGTTCCCTACATCATAGGTAAAGTTGTTCCAAAGGTTTTTTTCTTTTTCTTGATGAAGTTCCTGACCGGTCATCGCAGTGGTCAATAGGATAAAAGCAAAGTATCTAAAAAGTCTCATGAGGTTGTAAAACAAAAATAGACGGTAAAATTAGCCATAAATATCTTGTGCCAAACGAAAAGTATTGGCATGGGCCTCTACTATGATCCTGATCTCGGGGGAATAACCTCCGCCCATACTGCATTGTACCGGGATGTTGGCATCATGACAAGTTTGAAGCACAAAACGGTCCCGCTCCTTGCAGCCGTCCAAGGTCATGGCCAAGGTTCCCAGCTTGTCGGTTTCCAGCACATCCACCCCGCAGAGGTAGAAAATAAAATCGGGGCGGATCTCCTCCATTAATTCTGGTAACGTCTTTTTTAGAATGGATAGGTATTCTTTATCCGTGGTGTCTTTTTCCAAAGGAACATCAAGGTCGGAGGTTTCCTTTTTGAAGGGGTAATTGCCCTTGCCGTGGATGGAAAAAGTAAAAACAGAATGGTCGGTCTGGAAGATTTCGGCCGTACCATTGCCCTGATGCACATCTAAATCCACGATCAAGATTTTTTTGGCCAGTTTCTGGTTCAAAAGATATCTAGCCCCAATAGCTTGGTCGTTCAGCATGCAAAAAGCTTCACCCCTGTCCGAGTAGGCGTGGTGCGTTCCCCCTGCAATGTTCATCGCAATGCCGTTTTCAAGGGCAAAACGACAACCTTTGATGGTGCCGTCCGCTATAATGCGTTCCCGTTTCACGAGTGCCTCGCTCAAAGGGAAACCTATCTTTCTTGCTTCTCTCTTGGATAGTTGCAAACCCACCAGATTGCGATAATATTCTTCATCGTGGGCCGCTAAAACATGACGGTCTTCGGGTAAAGAAGGCTCAAAAAAGTTATCCTCCGTGCAAGTGCCCTCATACAACAATTGCTGGGGCAGTAGTTCGTATTTGATCATCGGGAACCGATGCCCTTCGGGCAAAGGGTGTTTGTAAATGGGGTGATAGGCTATTTTGAGCATTTAGGCACCTTGTTTATGCAATGCCAATTGTATCCGCTTTCGGGGCACGTCCACATCCAAGACTTTTACCACTACCTGTTGATGAAGGCTCACGTGCTCGTTGACATCCTTTACAAAAGTATCCGATAGGTTGGAAATATGGATAAGGCCACTTTCTTTGATGCCGATATCCACAAAACAGCCAAAGTTGGTAATGTTGTTGACGATGCCGGGCAGCAATTGTCCTTGCCGCAAATCGGTAATTTCCTTAATATTTTGATTAAAGGTAAACACCTTGGCCTTTTCGCGAAGGTCCAATCCTGGTTTTTCCAATTCTTTTAGAATATCCTCCAAGGTAGGCATTCCAATGGATTCGGTACAATAGGATGTGAGATTGATACTTTGTAAGGCGGACTTGTTTCCAACGATTTCATTGAGGGAAACACCTTGGTCCTTGGCCATTTTTGACACCAAACCGTAGCTTTCCGGGTGAACGGCCGAATCATCCAAAGGATTATCTCCATTTTTGATGCGCAAAAAACCTGCACTCTGTTCAAAGGCCTTTCCTCCCAATCGAGGTACGTTTTTAATTTCTTCCCTACTTTTGAAGGCCCCATTTTCGTTACGATGGGCCACAATATTTTCCGCAAGTTTGGGCCCAATGCCCGAAACGTAGCTCAAAAGGGGTACACTCGCCGTATTTATGTTGACGCCGACGGAGTTCACACAACTTTCGACTACCGTGTCCAAGGAGGTTTTTAATTGCGTCTGGTCCACATCGTGCTGGTATTGCCCAACCCCGATGGACTTGGCGTCGATTTTGACCAATTCCGCCAAAGGGTCGGCCAAACGTCGACCAATGGAAACCGCTCCTCTTACGGTAACATCATAATTTGGAAATTCCTCGCGGGCAATTTTGGATGCCGAATAAATGGATGCTCCCGCTTCGCTGACCACGAACACCTCCATTGGTTTTTTGAACGGTACCCGTTTTACCAATTGTTCGGTCTCTCGCGATGCCGTTCCATTGCCAATGGCAATGGCCTCAATTTTATAAGCATCCACCAAGGAAATTATCTTTTTGATGGCACCGGAACTATCTCGCTGTGGTGGATGGGGATAAATGGTCTCGTTATGTTTTAAATCGCCCTGCTCGTCCAAACAGACCACTTTACAGCCCGTTCTGAAACCTGGGTCGATGGCCAAAATTCGCTTTTCACCCAAAGGAGCACCGAGCAACAGTTGCTTTAAATTTTTCGAAAACACTTGAATGGCATCCGCATCTGCCTTTTCCTTGGCCGTTTTTAAAAGTTCGTTGGATAGGGATGGTAACAACAGTCGTTTGTAGGCATCCGTAATGGCCAACTCAATTTGTTCGGTACATGCATTGTTGGACTTGATCAAGCGACGTTCCATGTTCTGAATCGCACGCTCATCATCAATTTCGACTTTTACACGGATAAAACCTTCCTTTTCAGCTCGCATAATGGCCAAAAATCGGTGGGATGGACATCGGTTCAAAGGTTCGCTCCAATCAAAATAGTCGCGAAATTTTTGGGCCTTTTCGTCGTCTTTTTTGGTTTTGACGACTTTGGTGGTGATCAAGGCGTGTCGTTCCAACTGTCCCCGCAATTGGTTACGGATATCGGTACGCTCATTGACCCATTCGGAAATAATATGGCGTGCTCCTTCGAGGGCATCGTCTTCGTTAATTACATCTTTGTTGAGGTATTTGGAAGCAATGTATTCAATTTCATCGCTCCTTTGTGCCATAATGATCTTGGCCAAAGGCTCCAATCCATTTTTTCGTGCGGTCTCGGCCTTGGTCTTTTTACTTTTTTTGAACGGAAGGTAGAGATCTTCCAAACTGGTGAGGTCGGTACAGTTCAGAAACTTGGCTTCCAGTTCGGGGGTAAGGGCATCTTGTTCGGCGACAGCTTTGATGATGGCCGCCTTTCTTTTTTCCAAAGCCTCAAACTGGTTTTTGTATTCAACGATGGAACCAATCTGCACCTCGTCCAAATTTCCAGTAAGTTCTTTTCGATATCGGGAAATAAAGGGAACGGTACAGTCTTGGTTTAAAAGCGAAACGGTGTTCTCCACACTTTTCTCCGAAAGATGGGTGTGGCGGACGATATAGGGAACAAGTTGCATGGTGTATGTTTAGTATTTGTCACTTCGAGCGTAGTCGAGAAGTTTTTCAATCCAAGTTTTATGTGGGTCTCGACTGCGCTCGACCTGACAGTTTCTTTGGATAATTAATTAATGGTTTCCCCGTTGTTTACACCATCTTCATCAGTGTTCACGAAAACGAGCTTCCCATCTTTGTCCTCTGTCATCAAAATCATACCTTGACTTTCCACTCCTCGCAATTTTCTTGGCGCCAAATTGGCCACAACAGTCACTTTTTTGCCCAAAATGTCCTCGGGTTTAAAGCTATTGGCAATACCCGATACAATGGTCCGGGTATCAAGTCCCATATCTACCTTTAAAATCAAAAGTTTATCGGCTTTGGGCATTTTTTCGGCTTCGATAATGGTCCCGACCCGCAAGTCAAGTTTAGAAAAGTCATCAAAAGTGATGGTATCCTTTAAGGGAGCTGTTTCTTTATCCATGGTATCTGTGCTGAGCGTAGTCGAAGCATTTGCTTTTTTGGTGGCTTCCAATTTGTCCAGTTGTTGTTGTATTTCGGTGTCCTCGATTTTTCTGAAGAGTAGTTCGCTGGGGTTGAGTTGGTGCCCGGCGGGAAGAAGAACATCACGTGTAGCAATGTCATCCCAATGGGATGCTGAATCAAGTTCAGCATGACGTAAAATCCCCTTTAATTTATTCGATGTAAACGGCAAGAAAGGCTCGCTTAAAATGGCCAATCCCGTTGCAATCTGAAGCGCCACGAACATAATGGTCTTGACGCGCTCTTCATCGGTTTTTATCAATTTCCATGGTTCTTGATCTGCCAAATATTTGTTGCCCAATCTGGCCAAGTTCATCAACTCCTGACTGGCTTCGCGGAAACGGTAGCGTTCCAATGATTTGGAAAGGGTATCCGGAAACGCTTTCAGGGCTTCCAAAGCTTCTTTGTCAACAGTGTTTAGATTTGTGGGAGCTGGCACGGCGCCATCATAATATTTATGCGTCAGCACAGCCACTCGGTTCACAAAATTTCCGAAAATGGCCACGAGTTCGTTGTTGTTTCTTGACTGGAAATCCTTCCACGTAAAATCGTTATCCTTGGTCTCCGGTGCATTTGCTGTCAACGCATAACGAAGTACATCTTGCATATTCGGGAACTCTTCCAAATACTCGTGCAACCAAACCGCCCAGTTTTTGGATGTGGAAAGCTTATTCCCTTCAAGGTTCAAAAACTCGTTGGCAGGCACGTTGTCCGGCAAAATATAGTCACCATTGGCCTCCAACATACTCGGGAAGATAATGCAGTGGAAAACGATATTGTCCTTACCGATAAAGTGTACCAATTTGGTGTCCTTACTCTTCCAATACGGTTCCCAATCCTTGCCCTCACGCTCGGCCCACTCCTTGGTGGATGAAATGTAGCCGATGGGCGCATCGAACCATACGTAAAGCACTTTTCCTTCGCCTCCTTCTACGGGAACGGGAATGCCCCAATCCAAATCACGGGTCACGGCTCTGGGTTTTAGTCCTTCGTCTATCCAAGATTTACATTGTCCGTATACATTGGGTTTCCAGTCGGATTTGTGCTCTTCCAGAATCCATTTTTTTAGGAACCCTTCATATCGGTCCAAGGGCAAAAACCAATGCTTGGTCTTTTTTAGTGAGGGTACAGTTCCTGTAATGGTGGATTTTGGATTGATAAGGTCCGTAGCATTTAAAGAGGAGCCACAATTTTCACACTGGTCGCCATAGGCTTCCTCGTGTCCGCATTTGGGGCAGGTTCCAATAACAAATCGGTCTGCCAAAAACTGTTTGGCCTCATCATCGTACAATTGCTCGGTCTCCTCTTCGATAAAGTCCCCTTGCTCATACATTTTATTGAAAAATTCCGAAGCGGTTTTGTGGTGAACCTCCGCCGAAGTCCTGGAGTAATTATCAAAAGAAATACCAAAATCAGCAAACGACTTTTTGATGATGGCGTGGTACTTATCAATAATTTCTTTTGGGGTGACACCTTCTTTTTTGGCCTTCATGGAGATGGCCACACCATGCTCGTCGCTACCGCAGACAAAGGCCACATCGTTGCCTTTTAACCGCAAATAACGGGAGTAAATGTCCGCAGGAACGTATACGCCGGCCAAGTGCCCAATATGGATAGGACCGTTGGTGTAGGGCAGTGCCGCAGTAATAGTGTATCTGGAAGGTGATGTATTTTGAGCCATTTAAATCTAATTAGGCCCCAAAAATACTGATTTTAACGGGATACACACAAAAAACGAAACCTCCGGAAATGCGACCCTATTTGGGGTGAGGGGTGCATTACCGAAGGGCTTCGAAATAATGGATAACAAAGTGTCCCGCTTCTTACGCAATCATTACTGATTTGCTCATCTTTTTTTCTCCTACGGAGATTCTATAAATATATTTTCCCGTGGATAGGCTATCGCGCATACGCTCCCGTATATTGATGTCGATTGGACCTTCCATCATCATTTCATTGAACAAGGTGCCTACACGTTGCCCCAAAATATTGAACAGTTCGATGTCAACATGTGCCGCTACGGGCATTTCCAAATGGATGTGTGGGTTCCGTGGTGATGTTGCCGGATATATAGCGGCATGTTGTATGCCATCCAAAATATCAATATCTGGATTATTGGGGTCTTGGCTTGGTGGTGTTTCCGGTAGTGTGGGCGGGTCGTTGTCCATGGCAATGTCATCAAAGGTTTCGCCACTACAATTAAAGCCAAGATCTATGGCCTTGTAGGGGTGTCCCAATAAATGTTGTTCTACGGAGGCCCTTGGAACGCATAACCATTCGGCCAATACGGTTCCGTAAAGATCCCTAAAGTCCATGGTGTATTCCAAGTTTCCACGGTTGTTGGGTTCGTCCAACGATGGATGTTCGCCTACAAAAGCACTTCCGCTCAATCCAGAACCAAAGAACAGGGTAGGGGCTGCTTTTCCGTGGTCGGTACCATTGGAGCCGTTTTCAAAGATGCGTCGACCAAACTCGGAAAAAGTCATGCTGAGGACATTGTCATCTTGCTCGGTGAATGCCAAATCTTCGTAGAAATTATTGATGGCAATGGAAAGGTTGGACATTAAACGTTCGTGTACAATGGGCTGATTTCCATGGGTGTCAAAACCTCCCAAAGAGATCATGTATACTTTGGTACCCAAGTTCCCTTTGATCAAACGCGCCAGGAGGGCCAATTGTCTGGCAAAACCATTGTCCTGATATTCTACTTGGTTCTGTCCTCTCATATAGGCATCGTGAATGGTGCCTGCATATTCGTAGGTTGTATTGGCTACACCTCGCAAAAACCGAAGCTGGTCGCCATACATACAGTTGTCGAAGGGAGCATTCTCGATTTCATAGAAAGCACCGGTTTCGGCAATTTGCTCCAACTGGTCCACATTGTTGGTCACGAAGGCATAGTTGGTTTCTTCACCTTGAAAAATCATATTGGCCAAGTTGCCGATTTGAATGGCAGCGGGAGCAGGTGGAGGAGTAATCAAATAATCAGGATAAAGGTGTTCAAAATGTCTACCCATCCAACCTGTGTTCTCGCCCGAGAATCCCGTGGTAGTTAAATCCGTATTGGCAAAAATGTCGGAACCGGTAAAGTGGGATAGACTTTGATTTTCATAACCTACACCATGAACGGCCTTGAACTGTCCGTCTCCCCAAAGGGATTCCAGGGCGCTCATATAGGTGGGCACCCCAAAATCGTCGGTAAGTTTTAAGACCTTACTTTCTGGGATGTAGATGTTGGGCCTTGCATTTGCATATGTATCATATTGTTGAATTGGGATTACGGTACTCAGACCGTCGTTCCCTCCCGATAATCGAATCAGGATTAAAATATTGTCCGTTTCTGCGGCAGCAACTGCGGCCGTAAGAGGTGATGGGGAGGAAGCGGAAATCATATGGCTTCCCAAAAACATGGAACCCGAGCCTGCAATGCCCAAAGCTTGGATAAAGGAACGTCGGCTCCATTTTTTGTGTTCTAGATCGTGGCCATCGTGCTCGATGCCTTTGTGAGGGGAATTATCGTGGGTGTGGTGATTATCGCACATGATGATGGGGTTATTTGAGTTGGAATTCGGGTTCTCTGGATAAGTGGCGGAGTAAAAGATATACCTGTGAAGGTCCAGTTTCCCATCCAAGTAAAGTCCATGAAGGAGTTGTCCCACCTTCGTAATAATTAACGTCTACATCGCTCCTAAACGCAAGATATGCCCTTTGATAGTCTGCTTCGGTCAACAAGCCTTTAGGTACAAATTTTTCAATAATGGGTTTTGCAACTTCATCAGGGTTATTACTTGTAAGTCCAACATTGCCCGAAAGCTCCAAGCCCAAGTCTCTGAACTGTTCAGGGTTGTTCTGGTAAAAACGTTGCAAGTAGAATTCTACGGTCAACCATCGCCCAATAATAAAGTTGGTGTTGATCCAGGTACGGTCCCTTTGCCAACCTTCCACTTCGGGTGGTTGAAAAAATCGTTGCCCGATCAAGGCACATGAATCTATCATATTGATAATGGTCATGTCATCGTATGTAAACCCTGTTTCTTTCAAAAGGTTGAAATATAAATCGGCAGGACTCTTAATAATGACTCCGATAGCGGTTTCATCAAAAAAGTGTTGACTTTTGAACAGTTGCCGTAAAACTGGAGCTATTTCAAAACCACTGCTGATGAAAGTCTGGGCTAAACCATCGATAATCTGTGGAGCAATTCCTCCATCATCACTGGTTGAATCGGGATGCACAAAAAACTCGTATAATTTTTTACAGATAAACCATCCTATCTCATCCGGTCTTTGGTTGAAAAGGATATCGATTACATCATCATAGTCCCAATTTCCGGTTTGTCCAAAAATGGTCTTGTTCTCGGTATTGAACTCTGTGGGGTCAAAGGTCACCGTGGTGCAGCCTTCTTCGCCCCGCTCGGTATAACCCGATAGGGCTTTGGATGTTTCAATAATGTCTTCTTCCGTGTAATTGTTCCCTTCTCCCAAAGTGAAAAGTTCGTATAGCTCACGGGCATAGTTCTCGTTCGGATTGTCGCCACGGTTCCGTACACCATCCAAATAATAAAGCATGGCACTGGTAAGTCCAACTTCACTGGTCAAGGTCTTGAAATTTCTCAAGGCATTCCGTTGAAGACAATTAATGTAGTAGTACAAGAACCCAGGACAGTTATAAGTTTCCAATTGTGTGACAAAATGGTTGCTCCAGAAAAAGCTCATCCGGTCGAGCAACCCATTCTCTACCAAGGCATTTCCATATGCGGTAGTAAAATCTTCGATTTGACCGTTTCTCATTTGTCGGGCCAAATCATCGTCGGCCGGATAGTTGGCATCGTTCCAATCTGCCCATTCCGGTGCTGGAATAGTTGGGGCGGCAAGCGCTTGATTTACCAAGTTGTCAACAAGGGCACCAGCTGATTGTCCAACGGCGTCATTAATGGTCTGCACAGAGGCACTAAAACCGAGCCTCCGGTACAGGTGGGCCGCACGTACCTCATCCAATGGAGTAGTGTACGGCGCCAAGGTTGAGGAATTACAATTGATAAAGTACTCCATAGCAATGTCTGGCGTTATTTTGGTACATAGTGGGGCAACTATATGCTTATGCTAGTGTTGGATGTGGTTCAATTGAGCCAACAAATTACAATCTTAACGCTCTGAAGTCCGTGAACGACCAAATTTTTCGATGAAATGCATAATTTTTTTTGGATTTTTACAAATTGTATGGCAGATCATATCACATTCGGAAAACTAGGAGAACAAAAAGCAGTGGGTTTTTTGAAAGCTTCCGACTATGAGATAAGGGCAATTAATTATCGCTATTTAAAAGCTGAGGTCGATATTATTGCAATGAAAAACAACCTCTTGGTCATAGTTGAGGTAAAGTCAAGAAAAACAAGGTTTCTCAAGGAAATTTCGGAAGTGATTTCTGCTAAAAAAATTAAACTTTTAGTGTTAGCGGCCAATCATTATTTGGAGGAAAACAATTTAGATGTGGAAGTCCGATTTGATGTTGTCACGGTAATCCAAAAAGGCGAAAAATTTGAAATTGAGCACTTTGAAAATGCGTTCTATCATTTTTAACCATTTGTTTGTTTTATAACAATATGTTATTTTTGTTCAAAATCAACCAATAATGAAAACAATATCTGCTGTAGTAGAGCATTACATCAAAAAGAAACCTTTTTTGCAGACCGCATTGGCACAAGGGATTATCAATTTGACTTCGTTGTCCCGACAGATCAAACCTGAAATTGCCGAAGAGCTGGGCAAAGATGTAAAAGATGGCGCTATAGTGATGGCCCTTAAACGCTTGTCGGATGATCTGGAGTTCAGGGCTACCCATAAAATCGTGAAGGTGCTCAAGAATATTGGTGAGATTACGGTACGCTCCAATCTTACCGATTATACTTTTTTGGCCTCGGATACCATATTGGGACAACAGGCCCGACTGCTGGAAGAGGTGAATGCCAACCAAGATGTTTTCTATACCTCTTCGCGGGGCGTGAACGAGATCAATATTGTGATCAGCAACATCATGGACGGCGTGGTTGAAAAGTATTTTAAGATGGAACGTTGCACCCAAAAGGCCGAGGGACTTTCTTCGATTACCGTAAAATTGCCTGCGGAGAATGTTTCGGTTCCTGGAATTTACTACTTTATATTTCAGCGACTGGCCTGGGAAGGCATTGTACTTTACGAAGTGATCTCTACCACCAATGAGTTTACCATTTTGGTGAACGATGAGCAGGTAGATGTCGCTTTCAGGACCATCAAAGATTTAAAATCGTTGTAAAATAGGGTTCCTTTTTTTCAGGTCTAAACTAAACGGGTATCTTCTTCGTTGTAGAAAAAGACACTTTTTGGAAAAATGACCAAAAAAAGGATTTTTTACGGCATTCTGGGCTTAATTGTACTGTACCTGTGCTATTTGGCCTATATTTTTATACTCTCCCCAAAGACCAATCTACAGTCCATTTATCTGATTCCGAAGGATGCAGTCTTCATTATTGAATCGGAGCGGCCCGTGGAGAGTTGGGAAAAAGTCAGTAAGAGCGAAGGGTGGAAGCATCTTAAAAAGAACGACTATTTTTCCGAGCTCACCGAGAATATTCAACGGGTAGATACAATTTTCAACGACAATCATAAACTTTTCGAGTTTTTTGACAACCGTTCCCTGTTCATATCCATTCACATGATTTCTCCGAAGGATTATGGGATTTTTTATGTTTTGGATTTGAAACGCATTGCCAAACTTCAATTGCTGAAAACCTATCTCAATACCTTATTGGATGATGGTTATGTGCTGAGCAAACGAACCTATCACGACCAAGAAATTTTGGAAGTCCACGATCGTGACAGCAAGGAAACGATGTATTTGTCTTTCATTAAAAATCAGTTGATAGCTTCCTACACCCATACCTTGGTCGAAGCTTCCATAGATCAATATCTGGAGCCCGTTTTGGGGCGTAACCTCAATTTTTTGGAAATCAACCAAAAAGTGGGGCACGAAGATCTCTTCCGAATGTACGTGCAGTACCATTATTTTGATGATTACATTAAAATGTACTCCGACAGGCCTTCCGATTGGGTACAACGGGTGAGCGAAAACTTTTTGTTCTCGGGCTTTTATTTTGATTTGGACGAGAACAGCACATTAACGGCCAACGGATATACCAACATCAGCGCCGTGAACGAATACTATTTGGAGGCGTTGCAAAAATCGGGCACCGCGGAACGCTCCATTCCCCAAGTGGCGCCGAATAGCACGGCACTTTATATCAGCTACGGGTTTGATAGTTTTTCCGAGTTCTACAAGAATTTCGAAATGGTCCAGCAAAACGACCCCGACCAGTTCGAGAGCTATCAAAAGGGCATTGCCAAAGTGGAAAAATTCCTCAAAATCGATGTCAAGGAAAATTTTGTGAGTTGGATAGGGGACGAAATCGCTGTGCTTCAAATTCAATCACACATTACCAAAGGTAAAAACGATATGGCATTGGTGCTCAAAGCGAACGATGCCGAAGATGCCAAGACCAATCTGGATTTTGTGGTGGAGCAGATCCGTAAAAAGACGCCTGTAAAGTTCAAGGCGGTCAACTATAAGGATTATGAAATCAACTTTTTGTCCATCAAGGGTTTCTTTAAGATGTTGTTGGGCGGTAGGTTCGATGAGTTTGATAAACCCTACTTTACCCAAATTGATGACTTTGTGATCTTTAGTGACAGTCCCAATACCCTAAAGGGTATTATTGATAAAGTATCGGAGGGGGATATTTTGACAAGCTCGGAAGAATTCAAAAATTTTGACAAAAAGTTCGATTCAGAATCCACTGTGTTCGTGTACAGCAATGTGCCTTTGCTGTTTGATAATATGTATGCCCTAGCCGATGCTGCCACCAAACAAAAAATGCGCAAGAACAAGGATTTCATCATCTGTTTTCCTCAGGTGGGATTGCAACTGACCCCTGAAGAGGATTTGTTCGAAAGTAGATTGGTGCTCAACTATCAAGATGTGCAGGAGGTGAAAAGGGCATTGGATATGACCCAACCAGACACTGAAGTTGTGAAAACTGATCAAAGTACGGCATCCACAGAAATCACTGATGCGGTTTTTGATTTAAGGCCCATTTATCCCAATGATTTGAATGCGAGTTCCTTCAGTAAGACCTATGCCAATGGGAACATCCGTTTTAAAGTGGATTTGAAAGACGGTCTTAAACATGGTCGTTATGAAGAATTCTATTCGGACGGCACCCGAAAAATCCGCGGCCGCTTTCGGGATGATGAGCAAGTGGGCACTTGGCGCTACTATGACACAGAAGGCAATCAAGTTCATAAAAAGCGGTTTTAGATTTCTCGTCACTACGCTCTGTCGAAATGACCTTTTAAGTGGCGTTTGTCATTTCGAACGCAGTGAGAAATCTAAATAATTTGATCGTTCAAAAATTCCCAACTTGGATTGAAGCTTGAAATAAGATTTTCTTTCTTTTGCCTCCGCCATTTTTTTAATTCTTTTTCCCTGCGTATAGCATTTTCTATGGAATACAAAACCTTCATAATAAAGCAGGTGAATGAGGCTTTTTAAATTCATTCTGTGGGGATGCTGAGCGAAGTCGAAGTATGCACTGATCTTTGGCTACTTGGGATTTCTCCTCGCTACGCTCTGTCGAAATGACTGATGATGTGTAATCGTCATTTCGAACGCAGTGAGAAATCTCGTTTCCCTTTCTGAGCGTAGCGAAGAATCCTTTTTAAAATATCCTAATCGGTGATTGGAGCAGTTCTCCAACAATCATTACCTTGCTTGTCCAAACCAAACCTCCAAAAAATGAAAAATATCTTGGTTGCAGCTACACTTCTCGCTGTATTCTCCACAACTATTACTGTCAATGCACAACAAATGAATTTTCCAGAGCGCTACGCAACATGGAAAACGGCGGAAAAGAATCAATTCAAATATGATCAATCAGCTTTGGACAAGGCGGTAGATTACGCCAATGCCAACGAGTATTCAGGTTCCAGGGATTTACGGATTGCCATTTTGGAAGGCTTCAAACGCGAACCTTTTCATGATATTTTGGGTCCTACCAAAAAACGCGGAGGCCCTGCCGGTATGATTATGAAAAATGGTTATGTGCTGGCTTCTTGGGGCAATACCAAGCGGGTAGACATGACCTTTAGCGTAACCAAAAGCTTTTTGTCCACGGTAGCTGGATTGGCCGAGGACCAAGGATTGATCAAGAGCACCAAGGACAAAGTGGTCGACTATATTTGGGACGGTACTTTTGATGGGGAACACAATTCCAAAATCACTTGGGAGCATTTGTTGCAGCAAAATTCCGATTGGTCGGGCGAACTTTGGGGCGGTATAGATTGGGCGGACCGACCACCAAGTGAGGGCAGTCTGGACGATTGGAAATTTCGAGAACTCAACGAACCTGGAACCGTAATGGAATACAACGATGTCCGTGTAAACGTACTCGCTTACTCACTCACCCATCTGTGGAGAAAACCTGTTCCCATGGTGCTCAAAGAAGAGGTGATGGATAAAATTGGGGTGACCACATCGTGGAGGTGGTTCGGATACGATAATGCATGGACGGTTGTGGATGGAATCAAAATGAAATCCGTGACGGGTGGCGGACATTCGGGAGCTGGACTTTTTATTTCCACCGAGGATATGGCCCGATTTGGAACCTTGTTCTTGAACAACGGAAAATGGGAAGATGAGCAGATTATTAGTGAAGGTTGGATCAAGAAAGCAACAACACCATCTGTGCCCAATGTAAACTATGGCTATATGTGGTGGCTCAACCAAGAAGGTGGCAGACATTGGGACGGCGTTCCCGAGCATGTGTTCTACGCTGCTGGTTTTGGGGGCAACTTTATTGTGGTGGATCAAAAAAGTGGTTTGGTCATCGTGACGCGTTGGCTGGAACCTTCAAAAATGGGGGAATTTGTAAAGCAGGTGTACGAGGCTTTTTAAATTCATTCTGTGCGGATGCTGAGCGCTCGCCTGCAGCAGGTAGGAAGTCGAAGTATGACACTGATATCTGGCTACTTGGGATTTCTCGTCGCTACGCTCTGTCGAAATGACCACGAGTGCTTAATTGTCATTTCGAACAAACGTGAGAAATCTATTTTTAGACGGTATGTTATGCAGAAACATTGTTCCCTTGAGGGGACTTAAGGGGTGTAAAAGGCTCCAACACCTTCAACGCCTTATCCACACTGGTAATCCTTTCAAATACCAATAACAAGCGTAGGCCATTTCGGGTCTGTTTTTCTTTGAGCTTTACCAATTGCGGATGTGTTTGTGCGTATTGCAATACTTGGGTGAACACTGCACTTTGGTAAAAACTGGATTGCTGGTCGGCAATAAAATAGCCAATGAACTTGCCTTTTTTCATGATCACCTTTTCCAGACCAATATGCGTGGCGATCCATTTAATACGAACGGAGTTCATCAAATCCACGGCGGGCTCGGGCAGTTCACCAAAACGGTCTACCAATTGTGCTTCAAATTTTTGTAGCCCTTCTTCGTCCTCCACGTCGTTCAATTGGGTGTAGAGGTTCAGGCGTTCAGTGATGTTGTTGATGTAATCATCAGGGAAGAGCAGTTCAAAATCCGTATCGAGCTGCATCTCCTTCACATATACCTTTTCCTTGTCGCCCTCAACTTCATCATACAGATCCTTGAACTCATTTTCCTTGAGTTCCTCAATGGCTTCGGACAGTATTTTTTGATAGGTCTCGAATCCGATTTCGTTGATGAATCCACTCTGTTCACCGCCCAAAAGGTCACCAGCACCCCGAATTTCCAAATCTTTCATCGCAATATTGAAACCACTGCCCAAATCGGTAAACTGTTCCAAGGCCTCGATACGTTTTCGGGCTTCGGTGGTCATCACCTCATAGGGTGGAGTGATAAAGTAACAAAAGGCTTTTTTATTGCTTCGGCCCACACGCCCTCGCATCTGGTGGAGGTCGCTCAATCCAAAATTATTGGCATTATGGATAAAAATGGTGTTGGCATTGGTCACATCCAGTCCACTTTCTATGATGGTGGTTGAGACCAAAACATCGAACTCCCCGTTCATAAAGGCAAGCATAAGGTTTTCCAGTTTCTTGCCCTCCATTTGTCCGTGTCCGATTCCAATCTTTGCATCGGGCACCAAGCGTTGAAGCATACCAGCCACCTCCTTGATGTTCTCGATGCGATTATGGATGAAAAATACCTGACCGCCCCGTTGGATTTCGTATGAAATGGCGTCTCGGATAATTTCTTCGTTCAATCGAATCACCTGGCTCTCGATGGGGTAACGGTTGGGCGGTGGAGTATTGATTACGGAAAGGTCACGCGCCGCCATCAAACTAAATTGAAGCGTTCGAGGAATGGGAGTGGCCGTTAAGGTAAGTACATCCACATTTTCTTTGATGGAACGCAGCTTCTCCTTGACCGAAACCCCGAATTTTTGTTCCTCGTCCACAATGAGCAAGCCCAAATCCTTGAACTTCACATTTTTGTTCACCAACTGGTGCGTTCCAATAATGATGTCCACTTTTCCATTCTCCAAATTCTCCAAGGTCTCGCGTTTCTCCTTGGCGGTACGGAAGCGGTTGAGGTAATCCACCGTAACGGGCATCTCCTTCAATCTTTCCCTAAATGTTCTGTCATGCTGAAAGGCCAAAATGGTGGTCGGCACCAAAACAGCCACCTGTTTGCCATTGTCCACGGCCTTGAATGCGGCACGAATGGCCACTTCCGTTTTCCCGAAACCAACGTCACCACAAATCAAGCGATCCATTGGGCGTTCGCTCTCCATATCCTTTTTTACATCTTGAGTGCTTTTTTCCTGGTCTGGAGTGTCCTCGTAGAGAAAAGATGCCTCCAGTTCGTGTTGCAAATAGCTGTCGGGCGCATATTGAAAACCTTTTTCCAATCTTCGTTTCGCGTAGACCTTTATAAGGTCGAAAGCAATCTTTTTTACCCTTGCCTTGGTCTTTTGCTTCAGTTTTTTCCAGGCCGCGGAACCCAGTTTGAATATTTTGGGAGGTGCACCGTCCTTACCGTTGTATTTGGATATTTTGTGCAGGGAGTGGATGCTGACATAGAGGATATCTCGGTCACCATAAATCAGTTTGATGGCTTCCTGTTTTTTGCCCTCCACATCAATTTTTTGTAATCCGCCGAACTTGCCGATACCGTGATCAATGTGGGTCACATAATCGCCAATTTCCAGTTTGTTGAGTTCCTTCAACGTGATGGCCTGCTTTTTGGCATAGCCATTTTTGAGGTGGAACTTATGGTAGCGTTCAAAAATTTGATGGTCGGTGTAGCAGGCAATCTTTAAATCCTGGTCGACAAAACCTTGGAACAATGGAAAAATGATGGTCTGGTAGTGCACTGTTTCATCCACTTCCTCAAAAATGTCGTGAAAACGCTTGGCCTGCTGCTCCGTGGAACAGAAAATATAGTTGCTGTACCCTGCATCCCGATTGTAGTTGAGGTTTTCAATGAGCAGGTCGAACTTTTTGTTGAAGGAAGGTTGCGGTTTGGTGTTGAACTGGATTTCGTCACTTCGACTTCGCTCAGTGACCATATTGTCTAAATTTTGGTGGCTGAGCGGAGCCGAAGCCCCAATCTCAATGCACAAATAATCATTCAACTGCTCTTTCAGCAAAGCTGAATCCAAAAAGAGTTCTTTGGGCTTGGCGTGTTTGATCTCTTTGCTCAATTTGGCAAAACTCTCCTCCGCTTTTTCAAAAAAGGAATCGATGCGGTCGTAGATCAAAGCAGGGTTCTTGGCAAAGACCACGGTATTGGCAGAAATATATTTTAAGAAGCTTTCCCGAATTTCCTCCGTGAACTTGTTCTCCACGTTTGGAATAATGGTGATTTTCTTCACTTTGTCCGTGGAGAGTTGGGTCTCCACATCAAAAGTTCGGATACTGTCCACTTCATCCCCAAAAAATTCGATACGGTAAGGTTCATCGTGCGAGAATGAAAAAACATCCACAATTCCGCCCCGAACCGAAAACTCGCCTGGTTCCGTTACAAAATCCACCCGCTTGAACTGATATTCAAACAACACTTCGTTCAAAAAATCCAAAGAGATCTCATCGCCTATTTTCAGCTTTTGGGTGTTCTTGTCCAGTTCCTTTCGCGTGACTACTTTTTCAAAAAGCGCATCGGGATAGGTAACGATTACCGCAGGTTTTCTTCTGGAATTGATGCGGTTGAGCACTTCGGCACGTAGCAGTATGTTCGCATTGTCCGTTTCCTCGATTTGATAAGGCCTTCGGTAACTGCCTGGATAAAAAAGGACTTCTTTCTCACCAATGAGCTGCTCCAAATCGTTCAAATGATAGGCAGCTTCCTCCTTATCGTTTAATATCAGTAAAAAGGGAGAGTCGGCAGATTTGAAAGCCTCTGAAATCACAAAGGAAAGTGAGGAGCCCACGAGTCCTTTGATGTTTATTTTTCGTGATGCCGACGATTGTTCGTCTCGCGTTTGGGCAATACAGTCCCTCAGTTTCCCAAGTTGGGGAGACTGTTCAAAAAGTTGTGAAATCGGGGTTTTGGTCAATCCAAAAAACTTTGCGGCAAAGATAAACCGCGAAAAGGTTTACTAAAAATGTTTTTTTGCTTTCTTTTCGTCATGCTGTCCCGATAATTATCGGGATTGTTTCAGCGTCTCACTTAGATGTAATGGTGTTAATCGGCAGTGTCATTTCGAGCTATCATCCTGAGCGGAGTCGAGGGGGCAGTCGAGAAATTTCAAGTAGGATTCCGTGTCATGGTTCGACTCATTTCGACTTCGCTCAATGACCAGCGCTCAGCATCCACACGGAATAACAGTCCTTAATTATGTGATTCCAAACAAAGCGAAGAATCTATTGGTTAAAGATTGGCAAAAAGCTTGACACGAATCACGCGAATTATCTCAAATAAACGATATGTCATTCCCCACCTGATGCGGAATCCATCAACTTTTAGTAGATTCCTGCTTTCGCAGGAATGACAACCAACAAAAGGCCCTGAGCGGAGTCGAAGGGGTTGCTTCTGGAAATCTAAACCTTAACAATATTATCCTCCACGATGGCATACACCTCGTCCGAATCCTTGGGATCAAGGGAGTGGGTGCCCGTGAATTGACCGAAAGCGGGAAGTATCATTTGATTTTTTGACTTAAAAAAGCAGGGCAACTTAATGCGTTCTCGGCCAAAACCTCTCAGTTTGATGGACGGGTGTATGGGTCCACAAAAGGTAAAGTATCCCTCTCGCTCTTCGGGATGATGGGTCAATAGAAAAGAATCGATAACCAACTCTGGAAATATGGAAACCTTCAGTTTTTCGAACTTTTCAGGGGCAATAATGTCGTGGTTGCCAGCCACCAACAGCATTTCAGCAGGTGTTTTGCCTACCCAATTCTCAAACAGTTCCCATTCTTTGTTCAGCGATGAATGAAACAGGTCACCCAAAAAACAGATTTGAAAAGGTTGAAAATCGGAAACGATTTTATCCAGCAGCAGAAAGTTTTGGTGAATTGCCTTTCTAGGAACGGCTGCTCCAAACTTTCTAAAATGGGATACCTTGCCCAAATGCACATCGCTGATCAGCAAGAGTGATTTTTCTTCCCAAAATAATCCACCCAAAGAGTGGAGCAGAAATTCTTGATTTTGTATTTGAATTTTTTGGATCATTTGTAATCGCTGCTGCAAATTTAGTTCAATTGTCATTTCGAACCGAGCGAAGCAAGTGTGAGAAATCTAGTTTCAGATTTCTCAATCGTCGTTACCCTCCTCATATCGAAATGACCTCCTTACGTCATGCTGAACTTGTTTCAGCATCTCAAACAGATTAGATACGTGCCATACTTCGGCTACGCTCAGCATCCGCACAGAATGACAATTACTTGAGTGTTCATTGCCATTTGGTCAATTTATCCACCATTCGTTGGATACGGTCCGCCAATTTTTCGTTGGACAGTTTTTCCCGCAACCTATCCGTAATAATGGGGAAGGAGAGGGGAGTGGGTTGGGAACATTGTTTCCAAACGATATCCTGTTGTGCAATCCTTTCCAAAGCCAAGCGCAGTCGCCCCTCCTCCAATTGGTGCTCAAAGGTTTCGGTGTAAGCTTGCTGATAGAGCAGATTATCATCCTCAAAATCACGGAAAACATCAAAAAGCAATTCCGAACTGCTTTGCAGGTGTTTCATTTTGACCCCTTTTTCGGGATAACCCGTGAACACCATCCCGCTGATGACGGCAATGTCACGAAATTTTCTTCGCGCCATTTCGTTGGAGTTCAGACTTTTTTGAAGGTCGGACAGCATATATTCAGGCGTAAAAAGGTTATTGTCCAGAATTTCCTGAATATCGATTTCCCTATCGGACAGCAATTCAAAACCGTAATCGTTGAATGCCAAGGAGCAAGTTATCGGTGACAACAAACTGATGCGATAGGCCAACAAACTGCTCATCCCCTCGTGGATGGCCCTGCCTTCAAAAGGGTAAAACATATGGTGATAGCCATCACGAGTTTTAAAGGTTTCAATCAAAAATTGATGCGGTTGTGGCACAATGCTTTCTTCTTGTTGCTTGTTGAACATCGGCAGCAATGCTTGAATTTCTTCTGATTGCTCCGAAAATTCCAACTCAGCGGTGTACAGTTCCTGACGAAGCAATTCTGACATTTTTGCGGAAAAACTCAAACGACCGCCCATCCAACTGGGTACTTTGTTCGTTCTTTTTTTGGAGTTGCGCACGTGAGCTGCCATGCCCTTGATCCTGATAAATTCCAGATTTCGACCTGCAAAGGTGAAAACATCCCCAGGGCTCAATTTGGAGATGAAATATTCTTCGATACTACCGATGTACCCTCCTTTTTGATAGCGAACGGAAATCGTGGCGTCCCCCACAATGGTGCCAATCTGGAATCGATGTCGCATGGCCACCGCCCTGCTGTTTACTTTGAATTTGCCATCCTCCTCGACCTCAACTTTTTTGTATTCGTCGTAGCTCTTCAAGCTTTGGCTTCCCATCACCAAAAAATTGAGCAGCCATTGCCATTGTTTTTCGGTCAAGGTCTGATAACAAAAGGTTTGTTTGATTTCTGGATAGATTTCATCGGGATAAAACCCATCGGAAACCGCCAAGGTGGTCAAATATTGAATGAGGACATCAAAACTGTTCAAGTATGGGATGCGGTCTTCAACGGCGCTGTTCAACACGGCTTTTTGCATGGCCGAAGCTTCTACCAACTCAATGGCATGGGTTGGCAAAAAATAAATGACGCTTTCTTTGCCTGGTCGGTGTCCGCTACGCCCAGCTCGTTGTAAAAATCGGGCAACCCCTTTTGGGCCTCCAATCTGCACTACCGTCTCAACGGGCGCAAAATCAACTCCAAGGTCCAAGCTCGATGTACAGACCACGGCTTTTAGGCTTTCGTTGCGGATGGCCTGTTCCACCCAAAGTCGGGTTTCTTTGTTAATGCTACCGTGGTGCATGGCCATTTCGCCAGCGAACTCAGGATATTTTTCAAGAATTTTCTGGAACCAAATCTCGCATTGGCTTCGGGTGTTGGTGAAAAGTAAGGTGGTTTTGCTGTTGTTGATGATGGGCACCACTTGATCTAAAAGGTGCAATCCCAAATGTCCGCGCCACGGAAAGGTTTCCATTTCCTTTGGGATGATACTTTTAACCGTGATTTTTTTGTTGAGGTTGGCTTTGACCAGAACTGAATTTTCCAATTCTGGGGATGAAGGTCCCAACAAGACTTCGCGCGCTTGCTCCAGATTGCCAATGGTAGCGGATATGCCCCAAATTCGTAAATCTTTGCATATTGTTTTTAATCGGGACAGTCCCAACTCCATTTGAACGCCTCGTTTGGTGCCCAAAAGTTCGTGCCATTCGTCCACCACAATGGCGGAACAGTCCTTGAACGTTTTTTCATAGCCTTTGGACGATAACAACAATTGTAAACTTTCTGGGGTCGTGATCAATAGGTCGGGCATGTTGGTGCGCATTTTTGCCCGTTCTTTTGTTGAAGTATCCCCCGTGCGAATACCGACCGTCATTTGGGTTTCCAAATCTTGGGTAATTCGCTCTGCGGATTGTTTGATTTCTTGGGAAAGTGCCCGTAGGGGGGTAATCCAAATAGCCTTTAGTCCTTTTTTGTGCTTGGTCTTGTAATCAGGATTGTTTTTGATGTAGTTGAGCACAATGGGGAACCAAAGCGCATAGGTTTTTCCACTTCCCGTGGGTGCGTTCAAAAGTCCGTGTTTTCCGTCCAAAAAGGCGCTCCAGCTTTCTTTTTGAAAAGGGAACGGTTTCCATTCTTGTTTTTGGAACCAGTTTTCGGCAATATGGAAGAGTTCGTTTTGGTTCATTTTTTGAGAAATTCCTTCGCTTTGCTCGGCATCAGTGCTTTTAATTCGTCCAAGGTGTTGGCATCCTCGATTTTTTTATCCTTTCGCCATCTTAAAATCCTGGGGAATCGTGTGGCAACACCGCTTTTATGTCGATTGGAGGGAGCAATGCCTTCAAAAGCAATTTCAAAAACGTGCTGCGGGGTAACGCTACGAACGGGACCAAAACGGTCCAAGGTATTTTTCTTGATCCAGGCATCCACTTGGCGAAATTCTTTGTCCGTTAACCCTGAGTAGGCTTTGGCAAAGGTGACCAGTTCCTTTTCTCCTGCTTCGTTTTTGTCCCAGAGGGCAAAGGTGTAATCGGTAAAGAGATTACTTCGACGGCCGTGACCCCGCATGGCATAGGTGAGCACGGCATCAATGGTGAGCGGGTCGACCTTCCATTTCCACCAATCCCCTTTTTTTCGTCCCACTTGGTAGGTGGAATCATTTTTTTTGAGCATCAGGCCCTCACTGTGTTTTTCTCTGGACAATTTCCTTTCCTCTGCAACATCGTCCCAAGAATCAAATTGCATCCGTTCGGATAGAAGCAAGGGTAATTCGTTTTGCAAAGTTTCGCTTCTACTCCGCTCAGCGACCCGATGATTGAGCGTAGTCGAAATCAAAGATTCGAGAATCTGTCTTCGCTCCAAATAGGTTTTGTTCCTAATATCTTTTCCTTGCCATTCCAATAGGTCATAGACCTTCAGCTTGACAGGAATTTTTTCCAAAAGTGATTTTGAAATATTTTTTCGGCCTATTCTCGTTTGGAGGTCTTTAAAAGTGCCGATTTCTCCTTTTGGGTAGGGGAGCAATTCCCCGTCCAACACGGTTCCATTGGGAATAACACCTACAAATGCTTCGAACTCTGGATACTTGTCCGTAACAAGTTCTTCGCCGCGGCTCCAAACAAAAATTTCATCATTTCTTAGGATGACCTGTGAGCGAATTCCGTCCCATTTGTGCTCCGCCGACCATTCCGAAACATCGCCCAAATCAGAAACATCATCTTCAACAGCATACGCCAAAAAGAAAGGGTAGGGCTTGGAGAGGTAGTCGCTCTCTTTTTCCTCCAATAAAAGGTCTTGAAAGCTGATTTCGTTCGGGTCCCAATTGCCCATTAATTTATAGGCGAGAATATCCTCTTCGATACCCGTAGCCTTGGAAAGTGCCCTGGTCATTAATTTTTGACTCACCCCAATCCTAAAGCTACCCGTGATCAGTTTGTTGAAGACAAAACGCTCGTAGTAATCCAATACGGACCAATGCTGAAACAGGTATTTCTTTTTTTCTTCCTCTGATTTTTGCTTCAATGCGATCATCTCCTGCAAAAAGGCCGTCAGTGATTTTTCGGTTCCCTTTTCTGATGATGGGACAACCAAAGCGATGGTCTCGGCTAGATCACCTACAATATGATAGCTTTTCTCAAAAAGCCACATGGGGATATTGGAAAGTTCAGCAGCCCAAGTGCGCAGCAATGTCGTGTTCACGGGGCGTGGCGGTCTTCTGTGGGATAGGATGGCTATCGTCCACACTTTGTCCTGATCGGTCGCTGCTTTGAAATATTGGGAGAGCGCCTCCACCTTTACGTTGGTTTTGTTGGTGCCGTCCAAGGTTTTTATGAGTTGGGCAAACTGCTTCATTCCGCTTCCGATTTTTCCTGTTCGTTGACATTGATTTCAGATAGTTCGCCTTCGTATTGTGTAGCTTCAGTTCGGGCATCGTAGCCCAGTTCCATCAAATATTTGGAGAAAATATCGGTGTAGCCATGGGTGCAGATTATTTTTTCCGCTCCCGTAGCTTTCACCGTCTCCAATAACCCTTTCCAATCACAATGGTCGCTTAGCACAAAACCTTTATCTATGGCTCTACGCCTACGTGCACCTCTAAAAGCCATCCAACCACTCGCGGTCGCCGTGACATACGGCACCATTTTTTTGATCCATGGGCTTCCGTGGGCACTGGGCGGGGCAACCACAATATTGCCCAAAATCTCGTCTTTCTTGGTTTCTTTAGTAATCAGATGGGTTGGTGGGAGATTGGTCAGGGGTCGGAGCACCTCCGTCATGTTTTCCACGGCACCATGGGTGTAGATTTTCCCAATAGAAGTATCCAAATGTTTGATAAGACGTTGTGCCTTGCCCAGTGAGTACCCAAAAAGTACGGAGGTTTTTCCTTCCGATTGGTTCTGTGCCCACCATTGGTTGATGTCATTGAAAACTTCTTGTTGCGGTCGCCACCGAAAAGCTGGCAATCCAAAGGTGCATTCGGTAATAAAGGTGTTGCATTTTACAAGCTCAAAGGGCGTGGTTAGCCCGTCATCTTCAATTTTATAATCACCTGTGAATACCCAGACCTCACCTTTATGTTCTACCCGTATTTGTGAAGAGCCCACAATGTGCCCTGCAGGGTGCAAGCTAAATTTTACGTTATTGACCGTGAACGTTTCGCCCCAATCTTTTCCAGAAATGTTGACTTCGCCAAGCCGATGCTGTACTATGGGAACGTTGAGATGGTGCGCAATGTAGTTTTTATGCCCCCATCTACTGTGATCGGCATGGCCGTGCGATATAATGGCCTTGTCCACGGGTTTCCAGGGGTCCAAATAAACATCTGCCTTTTTGCAATAGATTCCTTTGGAGGTAAATTCGAGCAAAGGTGTTTTCATAGCAGTGGTAAATTACAAATTTCTTTTGGTGCCCTTTTTAATATTTAAATCTCTTTTAAAGATTTATATTTGTGCCACAAATTTTGAGATATGCCGATTTTAGATCTTTACGAGCACGGAGACCACAGGAAAAACTTGGCCCATTTTGCCACATTGGCAAGTTTGGCGGCGGTGGATGGTGAAATCAATCCGAAGGAGATGGCCATTTTGGAAAAATTTGCCTTCAAACTGAATATCAGCGAAGATGAATTTAAGGTGGTGATGAAGAAGGAGAACAAGTACCCCATAGAGACTCCGCACAGTGGCGAGCAAAGGTATAAAAGGCTATTTGAGTTTTTTCAGATGATTTTCTCCGATCATGATATCGATGACGAGGAGCGCAGAATTGTGGAAAAATATGCCATTGGACTTGGTTTTTCGCCAAAATCCGCTGCTGAGATTATCGACAAATCCATTAAGATCTTTACAGGAAGAATCCCATTTGAGGATTATCACGAATTGGTGAAAAGGAAGAGCTAGGCCCTTGCCATAAATTCTTCCGCCTTTTCCACCATTTTTTTGCTTCCGCAGAAAAAAGGAACCCGTTCATGCAGTTCGGTTGGCTGTATATCCATGATGCGTTGGTATCCATTGCTTGCTTTACCATTGGCCTGTTCTGCCAAAAATGCCATGGGATTGCACTCGTACAACAACCTTAGCTTACCGTTTTGGGCCTTGCTGCTTTTTGGATACATATAAATGCCTCCTTTGATCATGTTTCGGTGAAAATCGGAAACCAGCGAACCAATGTAACGTGAAGTGTACGGTCTATCCCCTTCTTCCATTTGGCAATACTTAATGTAATCCTTCACTCCTTGCGGAAAATGGATGTAGTTTCCTTCATTGACCGAGTAAATCTGACCCGTTTCTGGAAATTGCATATTGGGATGTGATAGATAAAAGGTTCCCAAAGCCGGATTCAAAGTAAATCCGTTCACGCCATCGCCCGTTGTATAGACGAGCATGGTAGATGTACCATAAATGATATAGCCCGCGGCAATCTGGTTTTTTCCGGGTTGAAGAAAATCTTCCAAAGTAACGGGTGTCCCAACAGGTGTTACCCTCCTGTAAATGGAAAAAATGGTTCCTACGGAAACGTTCACGTCAATGTTGGAAGAACCGTCCAAAGGGTCTATCAAAACCACATACTTGTTCTGGTGCTGTTTGTCAAAACTATTGATGCTGATAAAATCATCTTCTTCTTCGGAGGCGATTCCACATACGATTTCCCGGTTTTTTAGGGTTTGAATAAATTTGTCGTTGGCAAGAACATCCAGTTTTTGTTGGTTTTCCCCTTGGATATTGGTATCCCCTGCCGCCCCGATAATGTCCACCAGGCCTGCTTTGTTCACCTCGTGGTTCACTACTTTTGCGGCCAGTCGAATGCCGTTCAGTAATCTCGATAGTTCCCCGGAAGTGTATTGAAAAGAATTTTGATTGGCGATTATAAATTCACCGAGTGTGCGATGCTGCTTCTCAAACATGGAAGTACTGTTTTATTTATGGACAAATATCGGGCATTTTGTGAAACTACAACGTTTTCGAAAGAGCTTAATTATGTAATTTTATAACTTTGAGTTTTATTTGTAACAATTATGGAATATACAATCAGAGATGCCCGACCGGAGGACATGGAACAAGTGCTTAGCTTGGTCCAAGAACTGGCCAATTATGAAAAAGAACCGGATGCCGTTGAAATTACCAAGGAAGACTTGGTGAAGCATGGTTTTGGCGATCAAAGGATGTTCCATTGTTTTGTTGCCGATACCCAAGATGGCATTGTAGGCATAGCCTTGGTGTATTCCAGATACTCCACTTGGAAAGGGCCGGCGATTCATTTGGAAGATTTGATCGTATCGGAAAGAATGCGCGGAAGTGGTCTGGGAACAGCTTTGTTGGATGAGGTTGTAAAGTATGGGAACAGTCTTGGTGTAAAAAGGATTTGTTGGGAAGTTCTGGATTGGAACGAGCCCGCCATTCAGTTTTATGAAAAAAAGGGGGCCCATGTACTTAGGGATTGGGATGTGGTACAATTGGACGAGAAAGGAATCAAAAATTATATAGAAAGTCTAAACTAGACTTTGTAATCAAAGAATACGAAAATACATGAGGGTATTTAAGTTTGGAGGAGCATCGGTTAAGGATGCAGATGCAGTAAAGAATGTGGTGAACGTTTTACAGGAGGTAGGTTATGCTGATACGTTGCTGGTGATATCCGCCATGGGCAAAACTACCAATGCCATGGAAAAGGTGGTGGAATCCTATTTTAATGATAAGGATGGTGTAAACGCATCCATTCAAGAGGTTGTGGATTACCATAATGGAATTTTGTCCGACCTTTTTCAAAACCCGAGTCATCCCGTTTATGCCAAGGTGAAAGTCCTTTTTGAAGAGGTAAAGGGTTTTTTGGCTTGGAACAAATCCCCCAAGTATGCTTTTGTTTACGACCAAGTGGTTTGCTACGGGGAATTATTGTCGACCACCATAGTAAGTGCATACTTGAATGAAATAGGTATTTCCAATGAATGGTTGGATGTGAGAACGCTTATCAAGACGGATAACAGCAACAGGGATGCTCAAGTAAATTGGGAACGAACCCAACAAGAAGTACAGTCTCGTGTAGATGTTTCCAAATTGAACATTACCCAAGGTTTTTTGGGAAGCGACGACAACAACTTTACCACAACCCTTGGTAGAGAGGGTTCGGATTATTCAGCGGCCATCTTGGCGTATTGCCTCAATGCGGAATCGGTGACCATTTGGAAGGACGTTCCCGGAGTATTGAACGCCGACCCCAGAAACTTTGAGAACGCCCAATTATTGGATAAAATATCCTACCGTGAGGCCATTGAGCTTGCATTTTACGGAGCATCCGTAATCCACCCGAAAACTCTGCAACCTTTACAGCGCAAGGAGATTCCCTTAAAGGTAAAATCCTTCGTCAACCCTACGGACAAGGGAACCACAGTAGGAAAGGGTAATGGTATTGAACCAAAAGTCCCTTGTTTTATCGTGAAGAAGAATCAGGTGTTACTGAAATTATCCTCACTGGACTTTTCGTTCATAGTCGAGGACAACATCAGCGAAATATTCAAACTGTTTCACGACCACAGGCTCAAGGTGGACCTTATCCAGAATTCCGCCATTAGTTTTTCCGTCTGTTTGGACAATAAGTTCAGGGGACTTCAACCTTTGTTGGAAGAACTTAAGCGGAAATTTAAAGTGGTTTGCCACGAGGACGTTTCACTCTATACCATTCGCCATTTTAATGATGATTCGGTCAAATCGCTTCAAAACGGGAAATCCGTTTTGGTGGAGCAAAGGGGCAAGGAAACTGTGCAACTTGTTGTAAAATAAAGGTTTCCGCCGAATATTTAGGTAAAAAGTGCTATAGGGTTTATTTTCTATCTTTACACGTACCTAAATACATTTTCTATGGGCTTGGTTTCTGCTAAAGAGGTGGCGAAAGTCATCCATCTGGACAAATATGGCTTTTTGGGCACTTTTGTAGGATGGCTTTTAATGGTGGCTACCAGAATTAGTACCATCAATAGATTTTACGATAAGAATAAAGACCTTTCCGGTCCAGAATTCCTGGATGCCATTTTAGATCACTACGAAATCGATTTTGACATTCCCGAGGAGGATATCAAACGTTTGCCGAAATCCGGGCCTTACATTACGATCAGTAATCACCCCTTAGGAGGTATTGATGGAGTTTTGTTGCTCAAATTATTGCTGAACGAGCGACCCGATTATAAAATAATCGCCAACTTTTTATTGCACCGTATAGAGCCGTTGAAACCCTATATTATGCCCGTGAACCCTTTTGAAGGACATAAGGATGCTAAGAGCAGTATCGTTGGTTTCAAGAATGCGTTGCAGCATCTTCGAGATGGTCATCCGTTGGGTATTTTCCCTGCGGGAGAGGTATCTACCTACCGTGACGGAAAATTGGTCGTGGACCGACCTTGGGAAGAAGCTGCCATCAAATTGATACGAAAGGCCGAAGTTCCCGTAGTGCCCATTTATTTTCATGCCAAAAATAGCCGCTTGTTTTATCGATTGTCAAAAATCGATGATGTGTTCCGAACGGCAAAATTGCCTTCTGAGCTTACCTCGCAAAGCCGACGTCCCATCAAGGTAAGGATAGGGCAACCTATATCCGTAAACACTCAGAACGAGGAGGAAACTTTGGAAGGTTTTGCGGAGCTGCTCCGGAAAAAGACTTATTTGCTGGCCAATGTTTTTGAAAAAGAACGGTTTTTGGACAAAGTGCCGACCTCTCTAAAAATTCCAAAACCGCCCAAGAAAATTGCCACTGCGATTAGTGCAAAGGTGCTGGAAGGTGAGATTGAAAAGCTGAGGGAAAAGGATTGCCGTATGCTGCAGAGCAAAAACTACGAGGTGTTTTTGGCACAGGCCCAGGATATGCCCTTTTGCCTAAATGAAATCGGCCGCCAGCGAGAAGTGACTTTTAGAGAAGTAGGCGAGGGGACAAACAACGCCATCGACCTTGACAAGTTCGATTCTTATTACCATCATTTGTTCTTGTGGGACGATGATTCCAAGGCCATCGTGGGAGCTTATCGAATGGGATTGGGGTCGGAAATCTTCAAAAAATATGGTATTGATGGTTTTTACCTTCAGGACCTTTTCCGTTTTGAGCCCGAACTGTATGGAATGATGGAGAAATCCATCGAAATGGGCCGCGCCTATATCATAAAGGAATATCAGCAAAAACCTATGCCCCTGTTCTTGCTTTGGAAGGGGATTGTACATACCACGTTAAGGCATCCAGAGCACCGATATTTGATTGGTGGGGTGAGTATCAGCAACCAATTTTCCAATTTCTCCAAATCGTTGATGATCGAGTTTATGAAATCCAATTATTGGGATCCCTACGTGGCACAATATATCCGGCCTAAAAAAGAATTCAAGGTAAAGTTGAAGGATGCCGACAAGGAATTTGTATTTGACGAAACGCAGGCTGATCTGAACAAGTTCGATAAATTGATCAGTGAAGTGGAACCGGGAAGTTTGCGATTGCCCGTTTTGATCAAAAAATACATCAAGCAAAATGCAAAAGTTGTGGCCTTCAACGTTGACCCCTTGTTCAATAATTCGGTGGACGGTTTAATGTACATCAGAATAGCAGATTTGCCCGAAAGCACCGTAAAGCCCGTTATGGAAGAGTTCCAAGCAGAACTGGAACGCAAAGTGGCCGAAGGCAATGGAACTATTGAGGAGGACTAATCCGTTCCGATAGTAGGGCTGCGTTTTTCAAAAAGGAGGTTGTCTTTCCAAACCCCGTGGATCTTACCAACACGTTCGCGTTTGCCAATATATCGGAACCCTACTTTTTCATGTAGTTTTATGCTTGCCATGTTCTCAGGGAATATGCCAGATTGTATGGTCCAATAGCCAGCCTTTTCACTTTCTTCGATCAAGTGTTGCATCAGTAGTTTACCGACACCTTTGCCGCGACTTTTGTCCGAAATATAGACGCTTACTTCTCCGACTCCGCCATACACGCAACGACTGGATACCGGGGAAAGTGCTGCCCATCCCAAAATTTCACCATCGTTTTCAGCGACCAAGCGGCATTCCTTGATGTGGGCCCTGTCCCAATCTTCATACTTGGGAGCTTGGGTCTCGAAAGTGGCAAATCCTGTAGAAATACCTTCAAGATATATTCTGGAAACATGCTCCCAATCTGAGGGGGCCATACTTCTGATAACCATATTTTATTTGGGTGTTTATTGTAATATTACGATGAACAAATATTAAAAAAAAAGCCGGATTATGTCCGGCTTTTAAAAAGTTATTATAAGCTTTTGAACCAATCTTGAAAATATTCTCCTACCAAGAATACGGGTTTATGGCTGGCGTTAATGGAACCAATCAAACTAACGATCCAAAGAACTACCCCCAATAACCATCCGATAAGGTTTACGAAAGGAATAAAAGAGGTCACAATTAGGAGAAGGAAAATACCTAACGTTTGCCTTATGTAAAAGGAACCGATTTCCGTTTTGTTACTACTGTTCATTATAATCGCAATGATCCACCCAATAAAAGTTAAGTGGGCAATAATGGCCACTGTTTTTCCACTTTCAGGATTTGCAGGGTCAAATGCTTTGTTTACATCCTCCTTGAAATCTTTAGCAGCTTCTTCGGCCCTGTCTCCAAAGTCTTTTTTTTCTTCTGACATGTTTAATTAATGTGTTGGTTAATGAAGGTTAAATGTAGCAAATAATTCAATAGCTACAGAAATGCTTTATCAACAGGTTCCCACAGTTCCAACTTGTTTCCTTCAGGATCCAATATCCAACCAAATTTTCCGTATTCGTACTCCTCGATTTCCCCTACCACTGTGACTCCTTCTTTTTTCAGGACTTCAAGCAGTTTTACCAAGTTTTCCACTCTAAAGTTCATCATGAATTGTTTCTCGCTCGGTTTAAAGTATTCGGTTTTTTCGTCCATTGGACTCCATTGGGTGGAACAATCGTTGCCATCCTTGTCCTTCCACCAAAAGGTACAGCCATATCGGTCAGTATTTAGTCCCAGATGATTTTTGTACCATTCCTTAATGCCATCGGGATCTTTGCTTTTAAAGAAAAAGCCCCCTAATCCAGTCACTCTATTTTTCATTTTTTTGCTTGTTAAATTTTGTTGGTTTATTAGACATCCATCATTTTGGCATTTCTATTTTCGTTGGAGTATCAAGGAAGATAGCAGCGTGACTATACATCCAATAATAAAGACCGTTGCCGACATGATGGTAAACGAAATAAATGGATTGGAAAACTGTTCGCGTTCCGCTTCCAGTTGCGCCAATTGCGCATCCAATTCGGCAGCGGGGAGGTTTGCTCTCATGGTTTCGACTACTTCACCGTAATAGTCATCCATAAAATCCGGATTCAGCACTTCGGTGTATAGCACGTCCAATAGGCCAAAGGTCAAAGCCGTGATCAAACTGATCAAGATACCAATGGTCAGGGCTTTTTTGAAACTTACCTTTCCGTCGTTTTCTTTGTTCCTAAAATGTCTGATACCAAAATATACAAAGCTGAGCGATACCACTATGGAGACATACCCCATGACCTCTTGTGTGGACATGGGCAGGTGGTCCAAAACGAACCAACTGATCATAAAAAGGACACAAATTGTAATGGCACCATAGGCACCAAACCTTAAAACTGTTTTTTTCATTTCAATTGATTAAGAATTGAACCAAAAGTAGCTCTGGCGGTATTTTTGGCACTCATACTAAAGTACCAAAAACACCATTTACTTGATAAAAAATGATTAAACCGGAAGAATGTGAAGGTCTTTTGCCTTTTGAATGGCCTGGGTCCTACGTTTGGAGTCGAGTTTTACCAAAAGATTGGATACATGGGTCTTTATCGTGCTTTCGGATAAAAAAAGGACATCTGCTATTTCTTTGTTGGAAAACCCTTTTGAAATTTGGACCAAAACTTCGTATTCCCTTTTACTGATGCCCAATTCCTCTATTTTTTGATGGTCTATGAAGTCGATTTTTTCTTTTTTCAGCGATTTCTTGTTAATGTAGATACCAACGATAAAGAAGACAATCGCAACGGTCCCGATTGCAATTTCTATGGAAATATTACCGGATAGATAGGTATACTCGCTCAACTTGAAGAGCAGCAACAAGGCGACTATTAGTGCCGAAAAAACAAAAACGGTCTTTTTCACCCATTAAAATTAGGAAAATCTTGCTTTGACTTTATCTACAATGGTCTGGGCCAGTTTTTCCTTGCTCTCTACAGTCCATCCTGCAACATGGGGCGTAAGCAATACATTTTTGGCCTTGCGCAGGTATTTGAAAGCCTTAGGTTTTTGGGCGAACATATTTTCAAAGGATTTTTTCTCGTATTCCAGCACATCCAATCCAGCACCGAGCACTTTTCCCGATTTTAAGGCTTCCACCAAATCATCGGTCACCACACATTTTCCACGGGCGGTGTTCAACAACCAAAAAGGTTTGTGGAACTTTCCGATAAATTCGGAGTTGATCATCCCCATGGTCTGCTCGGTCTGCGGAACGTGCAAACTCACCACGTCCGAGCGTTGTTGGAATTCCATGATTCCTACCTGACGGGCATTTTCGTCACCGACACCACCTATGATATCATAACAAATGACCTCTACATCAAACCCCCGCAATTTTTTGGCGAAGGATTTTCCCATGTTTCCGTAGCCTATGATCCCAACGGTCTTGCCATCCAGTTCAACTCCTCTGTTCTGTTCACGTTTCCACTTGCCTTTTCGCACTTGACGGTCGGCCCTGCCCATGTGGTTCATTAAGGAAAGCAACATGCCCAAGGTATGTTCACCTACGGCATTTCTGTTACCTTCGGGTGCGGATGCCAAAAAAACTTCCTTGTATTTGGCGTATTCAATATCGATGTTTTCCAGTCCGGCGCCCACTCTTCCTATAAATTTTAGGTTGGTGGCTTTTTCCAAAAATTGTCGGTCTATGGTAAACCTGCTTCGGATAATGATTCCATCGTAGTCGTGGATTTTCTTTTCCACTTCTTCTTTGGTTGAGGTATAGTCTTGGTGGTTTTCAAACCCAAGCTCGGCAAATTGCTCAATAAGCAGGGAATGATTGGTGTCTAGGTGGAGAACTTTCATAGGGGCAAATATACAACTCCTAGATTTTTGGATAGTGGGTCTGCGTTTTTTCATCAAGCACATCGCCTGTATGTGCCGTTCTCATTTTTTCAAAAAGAAGCACATGTACCTCTTCGTTGTTTTTGGTCATAGGATTGTGCTCTACGCCTTTGGGCACTACTATGATTTCGCCTTCTTTCACTTCTTCGGTCCTGTCCCTAAATTGCATGTAGAGGGTTCCCTTGATGACCTGAAAAAGTTCATCCTCGTTTTTATGGGCATGCCAAACAAACTCTCCCTGAAGTTTGGCCAGAAGGACTTGCATATCGTCCACCACGGCAATTTGATGTGGATGCCATTGTTTTGTGAACTCTGCGTGTTTTTGTTTTAGGTTGATGGGTTTCATTGTGATGGATTAAATTCCCAAGATTATCTTGGCTATCGAAAAATAGATAAGGATTCCAAAAATATCGTTGCTTGTGGTAATAAAAGGACCAGTGGCAATGGCGGGGTCAATGTTTCTTTTATGGAGAAACAATGGGACAAAAGTACCTATGAAGCCTGCCACAACAATTACTACGATCAAGGAGAGTGAAATGGCCAGAGCCGTTGCAAAGGTACCTTTCCACACCCAGGTAAAGAACAAAAGTAAAATGGCAAGTATCAAGCCGTTCAATAGGGCCAATAACATTTCCTTTAATAAATGGTTCCGAACACTGCCCTTTAGATCATCGTTCGCAAGGCCTTGCACTACAATGGCACTGGATTGCACACCCACGTTTCCCGCCATCGCAGCAATAAGTGGAGTGAAAAAGAACAATATGGCGTGTTTGGAAATCATATCTTCAAAGGTGCCCATGATCGCTGCAGCGCCCAGTCCTCCTAAAAGACCAAGTATCAGCCATGGCAGTCGTGCGCGTGTTAGTATCCAAATACTATCGCTTACCTCAACATCTTGTGAGATACCTGCTGCCATTTGGTAATCCTTGTCGGCTTCCTCACGGATTACATCCACAATGTCATCGATGGTGATACGGCCCACTAAGCGTCCTATTTCGTCTATTACAGGAATGGCCTCCAAGTCGTACTTGGACATGATTCTGGCGACTTCCTCACCTCGTTCGTTGACGTTGACCGAATCCACTTTTGGAATGTAAATATCCTTTATATGGCTTTTGGTAGAGGCGGTAAGCAAATCTTTAAGGGATAGTCGGCCCTTTAGCTTGCCCTCGTCATCCACTACGTAAATGGAATGCACCCGGGTCACATTTTCCGCCTGGGCACGCATTTCCTTGACACAGGTGGTCACGGTCCAATTTTCGTTGACCTTAACGAGCTCTTTTGCCATGAGACCCCCAGCGGAATCCTCTTCGTAGCGCAAAAGGTCCACAATGTCCTTGGCGTGTTCACGATCCTCGATTTCAGAGATTACCTCCTGAACAAGTTCTTTCGGTAGTTCGTTGATGATATCCGCAGCATCATCGGTATCCAGTTCTGAGAGCTCAACCGCGATTTCCTTGGCCGTAAGGTTTTTAAGTACCGCCTCGCGGATGTCTTCGTGCATTTCAGCAAGAATATCCGAGGTTTTTTCACTATCCAGAAGTTTGATCAAATAGGTCGCCTCTTCCACCTCCATTTCGTCCGCTATCTCCGCAATATCGGCATAGTGGAACTCCTTCATCATGGATTGAAGCTCGGCGTCCTTATTCTCGGCGATCAGTTGCCTGATTTCTTCTAAAAGTTCTTCTGTGAGTTTAAACGGGGTCATCGGCTATCTTCTGTGTCAACGTTACAAAGTCAGCTACGCTTAACTGTTCGGGGCGTTGGTCAAAGATAGCATCTTCTTTTAGATTATCGGAAAGGTTGAAGGTTTTAAGACTGTTACGAATGGTTTTTCGTCTTTGGTTAAACGATGATTTCACCACTTTAAAGAAAAGACGTTCATCACAAGGAAGTTTGAGTTCTTTTTTACGGGTCAATCGGAGCACACCGGAATCTACCTTTGGTGGAGGATCAAAAACTCCGGGTGGAACGGTGAACAAATATTCCGCATCATAATACGCTTGGACCAATACGGACAGGATTCCGTAGGTTTTGTTCCCTGGTCCTTCGCAAATACGTTTGGCCACTTCTTTTTGGAACATTCCGGAAAACTCGGGCACCTGGTGCCGCATTTCCAGCATTTTAAAAACTATCTGACTGGAAATGTTGTAGGGAAAGTTACCGGTAATCGCGAATTCCTCTTCACCATAAAGCTCGGTAAGGTCAAATTTTAGGAAGTCCGCCTCTATAATGTTGAGCCGGTTGTTTTGTTTCAAAATTGCGGCGTGTTCCAAAGGAAAACTGTGGTTGAGGTAAACGATGGATTCTTCGTCCAGGTCCATGGCCACCAGATCAAGATCACGTTGCAATAGGTGTTTGGTGAGCACCCCCATGCCAGGGCCTATTTCCAACACATTTTTGTACCCTTTCAGCGATAAGGTCTGTGCAATTTTTTCAGCTACAGCTTCATCTTTAAGAAAATGCTGCCCTAAATGTTTCTTTGCTTTTACCGCGCCATCGTCCTGCACAGGTCTATGATTGTGCGGGGAATTGTTCGAGTACTTCTTTCGTTTTTTTTTGGACACGGCTGTTTTTTTGCAAGTTAGTTGGAATTTTCGATATAGATCCAAGCCTCATCGCCCGATTCCAATTGGAATTTTTCACGTTTGTAGGCGCTGGTTTCGTAAATATCCGCCTTTTTCAGGTCAGTTTCGTTCACTTCATAGGCCATTCCAGCTACCTTGTCTTCGGGATTATTGGTATTGATGACCAAAGGATACCGACCATACACGGCATTTTCCAGTTTTTTGAAACCCAATGCAGCATCGGCTTTTCCCTTGAGCAGGCGACCAAAAATATATTCCTGTACTTGCAGGTCTTGGAGCGTTCCGTAGGAAAACAGATATTCCAATGGCTATGGTATTTGTTGACTGATGACTTCCAGTTCGGTTCTAAAGGCTACGAATTTGTTGGGAAACATTTTTTGTGCATCCGCTCGTAAACGCTCGGCGTCCTCTTTGTAATAGGATTCCAAGGTGCCCCTGTCCTGCGTGGTATATTGAATGGAGTAGGTAATGCCGCCCATATCTTCTTCCACCAAAACCTTGACCATTTTGGCGTGGGTAAATTTTCCTGTGGCCAGCATGTCGGGCAGATGCTTGTCCTTCATCCACTCTAACCATTGGTCATGGACACTTTCATCTATATTGATGGTAACGTTGTATATAAGCATGCGCTTCTTTTGTTTGATTGTGGGGTGAAATTACTGTAATTTTTAAAATCACGTAGTTCTGAGTGTCATTTCGAAACAAGGACCGAAGACTTTCGGTACGATTGAGAAATCTGTCCAGATAAGATTCCCGCATTCGCGGGAATAAAGCATTAGTTAATGGCGTCCCCGCGTAACCGCCTAAAATTCTTACGGGCTTGGGGAAAATAATAGCTATCCTGATAATTATATATGATCTTCTCGTAATGGCTCTTCGCCTTTTCGGGTTCGTTCAGGATATTCTCGTACAGTTCTCCGAGGGCAAAGTGGGCATCGTCCGCCAAAATTCCGTCAGAATAGAACTCCACAATTTTTTGATAGTTGAACTCGGCACTCTCATAGTTTTTCTGCTCAACCAATAATTCGGCCTGTTTCAGCAAGGCTTCGTCCTCGATTTTTTCGCCTTTATGGTTTTGTAAAATATCTTCAAGCACTTCTATGGCCTCGGTATTCTTATTTTGATAGGCCAACAAGTCAGCCTTCGCATATTTTTTTAACGCCGTCTGTGTGGAATCTTCCAGGGAATTGTCGGAAATCAACAAGCTCAATTGCATGGCATCGTTGGCGATAAGTTGGGATGTGGAGCTTCGTAATACCTTCAACTGGGTAAGGGCCCAGTCAAAATCACCCTTGTAAAAACTGGTCTGTGCCACCTTGAACCGCGCATCTTGGCCCAATACATCGTTTTTGACGCTTTTTTGTACTTGTGTGAACAGTATCAAGGCTTCGTTGAATCTTTGGTCGAACACCAGAATATCGCCCAACGCCAATTTTACATAGGCCATGATCATCCGTCCCATAGGGAGTTCCAAGCTTTCCTTGAGCATGGCAATTGCGGGTTCAGGCTCTTCTTTTTTGAATGTGAGGAAGTTTGCATAGGCAATCTGAAGCTGCAAGGTGATGCTCTGGTTGCCATATTCTCCCACTAGGTCATCAAACTTTTTTTGTACATCTTCCAGAACCTTTTCCGTGGGATTTTCCAGGGCAATATCGATGAGGTTGAGCTCGGCATTGAGTTTAGTTCTTGGGTTTTCTGTATTGTCAACGATATATGTGTAGATCTCGGTTGCGGTTTCCAGGTCTTTGTCTTCCAAAGCTATGCTTCCCAAGTTTTCCAATCGGTCCACGGACTGCCCCTCGCTACGTTTATAAATGGCCTTTTCCTGACTAAAGGCACTGTTGTATTGTTTTTGCTGAACAAAAAGCCAGCTCAAAAGTTCGTTCCAAAGAATGTCGGGTGCTTTTTGCGCATTTTGAAGCAGCACTTTTCGCAATAGGACATTGTTCTCGTTGGAGGGGTCTTCGGAGATAAAATCATCGATGTTGCGCAGTACATTGGAGCGTGAGGTGCGTCCCTCCCAAATAAGGTTAAGATAGGATTGATACATTTTAGCGATATCGCCCTGTTCGCCATAAATACGCGCCAATTGAAAATCGTAGTTGAGGTCGGGCTTTAGTTCCATGGCCCGGGTATAAGCTTGGACGGCATAATCCAGCAAAGCATATTTTTGGAAGCGATACCCGACACTGTACCCATAATTGGGATTGTCCTCTATTTTACTGATGGCCTTATCGTAATAGGCATTGGCCTTTTCCGCTTCGTTTTTGAGGGTGAAATTGTAACCCAGTTCAATGTAAAATGTGGGAAAAGCGTAGCTGTCCTCTATTTTTTGAAGTAAAAACGCCTCGGCCTCGTCATAGCGTTCCAATTGCTGGTAACAGGCCACCAGACCCTCGGCATAATCTGTGCGTCTTGGGTTGGTCTCCACCAATTTTTCGTAGAACACCACAGCTTTCTCGTAATCGCCATCCTGAAAGTATTGTTTGGCCAAGAAATCCTCTTGGGCCGCTCCAATAAAACTGGAAAGCAATAGTATAAGAAATAAAAGACGTCTCAAAGGGATGTTCATTAGTAACAATTAATAAGAGTGTCCTGTCATTTCGAACGCAGTGAGAGATCCCATTTCAAGTTTAGGGTTGTGAGATTCCTCGTCACTTCGTTTTGTCGGAATGACAATTGCACTTAAAATAAACACGGTGGATATTAACCCATGGTGTTTTATTTCAAATATAACGCAGAAATGTGGGGGATTCTGTTAAGCGAATCCAAAATAATGGTTGAAAACCTTAATCGATGGTGTCAAAACCGCAATAGGGAACCAGCACTTCGGGTATTTTTATCCCTTCGTCGGTCTGATAGTTTTCCAAGATCCCGGCCAATACCCTTGGCAAAGCCAACGAACTTCCGTTCAAGGTGTGGGCCAATTGGCTTTTTCCATTTTCGTCCTTGTACCGCAATTTTAAGCGATTGGCCTGGAAGGTTTCAAAGTTGGATACGGAACTGATTTCCAACCAACGGTCTTGCGCGGTCGAGAACACTTCAAAATCGAAGGTCAGGGCAGAAGTGAAACCTAAATCTCCTCCGCAAAGACGAAGGATTCGGTAAGGCAATTTCAATTCACGTAGAATATTTTTTACGTGCTCCACCATTTCATCCAAGGCTTGGTATGAATTGTTGGGGTGCTCCAATCGCACGATTTCCACTTTGTCAAACTGATGCAAACGGTTCAAACCGCGAACGTGTGCCCCGTAGCTACCTGCTTCACGACGGAAACAAGGGGTGTAGCCAGTGTATTTGATGGGGAAATCGCTTTCTGCCAAAATATCGCCTCGGTGCAAGTTGGTCACGGGTACTTCGGCTGTTGGAATCAGGTACAAATCATCAGCTTGGACGTGGTACATTTGACCTTCCTTGTCAGGTAACTGACCTGTGCCGTAGCCTGAATCTTCGTTCACCATAAGCGGCACTTGCATCTCGGTATAACCAGCTTCGGCATTTTTATCCAAGAAATAGGCGATAAGGGCACGTTGCAAACGAGCACCTTTCCCTTTGTAAACAGGAAACCCAGCTCCAGTGATCTTCACACCTAGCTCAAAATCGATAATGTCGTATTTCTTGGCCAATTCCCAGTGTGGAAGTGCCCCATCTGACAAGGTTGGGATATCTCCTTCCTTGAAAATTTCTTCATTGTCCTCCTCAGAATTACCTGCAGGAACAGATTCGTGGGGAACGTTCGGAATCAAATACAATTGCTGCTGAAGTTCTTCGGCAGTTGCATTTAGGTCGTCACCCAATTTTTTGGATGCTTCTTTGAGTCCAGCAGTTTGTTCCTTCAGAACATTGGCCTCTTGCGCTTTTCCAGTTTTGAAAAGGATGCCGATTTCCTTGGAAATTTTGTTGGATTCGGCCAGCGTAGCGTCCAGTTCGGTTTGGATGGAACGTCTTTTTTCATCGAGTTCCAAAACCTTTGAAATCATAGGTGCTGCATCGATGTTTCGCTTTTTTAGAGCGGTTATGATGGTTTCCTGGTTTTCCCTGATGTTCTGTAATTGAAGCATGGCCTTGTTTTGAGGCGCAAATTTAATTTAATCTGGAGAAGTGCCCAACTTTATTCCTTGGGAGAGGGCAGAATCCAATCATTATGGGCAAAATGTTTCCATGGAACGCTGGCCAAATCTACATTGGGGTCAATAAATTGTTGATAGGGACTTTGGTTGATCTTGACCCTGTTGTTCACATAAACCTCAATTTCCTCTCCTTTTTGGGCATATTCTTTTTTAAGGCGTTGTGCAAACTGCCAAGTAAAGTCGGGGTAGCAGGATACTCGCTGCTGTTGTTTTTCGGTCAGATAATTTTCCAGGTCGATTTCGACCGTATCCTTGGTTTGGGAGTTCACTACTTTGTAGGTAATTCTTCCTCCACGGCTACGAAGCATCATACGCCAGCTCAAACGGTGGCCTTCTTCGTTCCAAAGCACATCATCTTCAAAAAAATGGTGACGAAGCGGCAAAGCCAATTGAAACAAAAAATAAATCCCAAGGACCGTCAAAATCGCATTCTTGGTTTTGGGGATGATAATCTTTGTTTCTGGAATGATTTTTTTTGTCCTTAAAAAGATGTTTCTGATGGTCTGCGGTTCAAAAAAGAAGACGATAAACGCTAGCGACAGGTATGGAAAAATACCGATCTGAAACACGATGCTATTGAACAAGTGAAAGAAAATGGAGAATATAAAGGCCATTTTCCGTGTAGGTTTCCAAAGTAGGGCAGGTACAATCAGCAGGTCAAAACAAATACCAAACACCGCTATGATCTTATGGACCCATTTTTGTTGTAAAAAATCACCGATCAAATAATAGTCCTTTTTGGAACTCATCAATACATCGATCATGCTAAAATCCAACCAATCTGCATATAGTTTGGCCACCGATGCATAGGTGTAGACAATAAAAAGTTGCAGGATAATGACCCATCGAACCCAATTGTACATGGATTGTGAACGTAGCCCAGGGTTTAATCTTGCATCCAACGAAGCATCGCGATGGGCTGGCAAAAAGGCCATAATGTAAGCGAGCAGCATCAACAAATAATAGTGGTTGTTGTAGCTTGTTTTCTGCATCAAATACACGCCTGACCACAATATGGCAAATGCCAAAGCGCTAAATCGGTACTTGTATCCAAATGCTATCAAAAGCCCCAAAGTGCCCATCACAGCGAAGTAGATGTACATACCATTCCCGGGCAATGGCTGCAACCATTCAAACCAGATAAAGGAAAAGGTGAATTCAGGCTCCACCAAGGTTCGGCGCACCCATCCCGTGGCTATGGCGCCATAACATTCGGCACTGACCAAAAGGCCATAAAATACCCTGAAAACCACAAGTTGTGCGTTGTCAATCTTCTTAAAAAGAAATTGGTCGAGCATTTATTTGGAGATTAGGTCCAAAGAGTGGCTTTTGTCTTTTTTCAACTGTTCCTTAAGTTCTTCGATTGACTTGAACTTGTGCTCGTCACGTATTCGGTGCAGCAGTTGTACCTGGATTTTTTTATCGTACAGGTCACCATCAAAATCAAAAAAATTGACTTCGATACTTTTTTGTGAACCGTCCACGGTGGGGTTGAAACCAATATTCATCATTCCAAAATACTCTTTCCCGTTAAGTTGACTTTTGACCACGTAGGCACCATTTTTGGGAATGAGCTTATATTCTTCGGCAATATGAAGATTGGCGGTCGGAAAACCAAAATCCCTGCCAAGGCCTTTTCCTTTTCTTACTGTTCCTGTAAGCATGTAAGCATAGCTCAGGTAATTGTTGGCGGTCTCTACATCTCCTTCCAAAAGCGCCTTTCTGATCTTAGTGGAACTTACGGAAACATCATCGATTTCTTGGGCGGGAATCTCTTCAACCTCAAAATCGAAGGTATTGCCGAATGTGGTCAGGTCCTGAATATTGGCATTTCGGTTGCGGCCAAACCTGTGGTCGTAACCAATGATTATTCTCTTGCTCTTTATGTTGTTCACCAAAATGTCACGAACAAAATCGACAGCGGAAAGTCTGGAGAATTGTTTGGTAAACGGATGTATGATCAAATAGTCCAATCCCAAAGTTTCCAGAATCTGCTTTTTTTCTTCAAGGGTGTTCAACAATTTAATGTCAACATCCTTCTGCAATACCATTCGAGGATGAGGGAAAAAAGTGAGCACTGTTGACTTAAGACCTGTGTTTTTGGCACTATTTGTGAGACGTTGTAGTATCTGGCGGTGTCCCAAATGTACACCGTCGAATGTACCGATGGTCACCACAGTGTGGTGCGGAATGTCCTTAAAATCAGAAATGTTGTGGATTGTTTCCAACTCAAATAAAGAAATAAAAAAGGCTTACATTTGAAAATATACTATGCCCTAACCGTGTATGAAAGCTAAATTACATCTTGTTTTTTCAATAACCATATTTTTTAGCTGCTTTTGCATTTTTGGGCAGCAAGGTTATTGGAAAGCAGTGCCCAAACAGTCCAATCTACGAAGTGCTTCCCTTGCGGATATTTCGGGAGCTACAAAGGTTTTGTCGTTGGATAAAACCGCGTTTTCAACCCAGATAAAATCTTTTTCTGCTGCAAAGTCGGTGGGTAAAATAGTATATCTTCCCGATGGCGAAGGTGTCATTGTTCCCTTTAATTTGAAAGAGACATCGGTGCTGCACCCAGATTTGGCCAAAAAATATCCCAACATACAATCCTATACCGGGGTAAGTTTGGATGGAAGATACAAGGTAAAGTTGAGCAGTTCCCATAAAGGCTTGCAATCTATGGTCGTGGATGTACAGAATAACAAAACGGCTTTTATGGAGCCGGTTTCCAATAAGCCCAACACTTATGTTGTTTATGATAAGGAGGATGGGCTTTCCTCCAAAATGGATTTTATCTGTGCAACGGCAAAGGATTTGTTTGGTTCCGGAAGCAAATCATCGGGAGGTACTCTCAAGACAATTGTTCCTTTGATAGATGATCAGGTGCTTCGAAAGTATAGAATCGCAGTCTCAGCCTCCGGGGAGTATACCCAAAAACTTGGTGGTACCGTGGCCGATGCCCTGGCGGGAATCAATGCAACATTGACACGCGTAAATGAAGTTTTTGAAACGGATTTAGGAGTTACATTGGAGCTTGTGTCCAATAATGATCAGATTATTTTTACCAATCCCAATACGGACCCGTACGGAAACAGTTTAAATTCCGAAGTACAGTCCACTATTACATCTAGGATAGGGGAAGCGAATTATGATGTAGGCCACCTTTTTCATCAAGTGGGAGAAGGTTTGGATAATGGAAATGCCGGATTTATAGCTTCCGTTTGTGTGGATAATAGAAAGGGGAGCGCTTTTTCTTCGGCCAATAATCCGCAGGGAGATGTATATGACTTGGATTTTGTGGCACATGAGTTGGGCCATCAATTTGGAGCTAATCATACATGGTCCTTCGAGTCTGAGGGAACCGGCGTACAAGCAGAACCTGCAAGTGGATCTACGATAATGGGGTATGCGGGCATCGTTACAGGAAATAATGTGGCGGCCAATGGCGATGATTATTTTCACTTTTATAGCATACTGCAGATTTCAGCTTATTTGGAAACGACTTCCTGTGCCGAAACGGTGGCATTGGTAAATTCTCCACCAGTTGTAACCCCAGTTGACGATTATATTATCCCTAAGGGTACTGCCTTTGTTTTGGAAGGTAGTGCCACAGACCCAGATGTAGGCGATGTGCTTACGTATACGTGGGAACAAATAGATGATGGCCTGGTCACTAGGTCGTCGTTTGGCTCCATCAATCCCAGTGGTGCCAACTTTAGATCTCTCAGGCCAACTACATCTCCAATACGATATTTTCCTCGACTAACACGGGTGGCACAGGGTAACCTAACACAGACCAATCCAAATGTAGGGGCGGCTTGGGAGACCGTTTCTGATATTGAACGGAATCTTGGTTTTGCTTTTACCGTTCGGGATAATGCAGATGGAGGAGGGCAAGTGGTCTCCGATGTCCTCAATGTTAGGGTCATAAAAGCATCAGGGCCTTTTTCAGTGACTTCCCAAACCGAGGCTCAAGTGTATCAAGCGGGGTCTGTTCAAGAAGTTACATGGGATGTTGCAAATACTGATGTTGCTCCCATTAATGCCCAAAATGTGGACATATTCCTCTCTTTGGATGGTGGTCTTACCTTTCCGATAACACTTTTGGAGAACACCCTTAACGATGGTTCGGAGGAAATCCTTTTGCCTGGAAACACCACAAATACAGCAAGGATTATGGTAAAGGCAAGCGAAAATATATTCTTTGCGGTCAATAGCACGAATTTTGTCATAGAGCAATCCGAAGTAGTCTTGAACTTTGAATCGTTGGAGTATGAAGTATGTCAACCAGATGACATCATAATTCCTTTTACATATGAAACCTATGCAGGTTTCAATGAGAATTCTACATTTTCGGCGGATGTGCCGGCGGGATTAACGGCAAACTTTTCCCCGATTGACGCAAGTGTTGATGAAACTGCCGTTGAGTTGACGTTGTCCAACACGGACAATATTGCTCCGGGTGTATACGATATTACGGTTTCCTCGGAATCGACATCGGTAACTAAAAGTGTAGTCCTATCCGTTACCGTACAGGATGGTACTTTTTCTGATGTTGCCTTGCTCTCCCCGGCCAATGGTGAAGTAGGGGTTTCTTTGGATGCTGAACTCAGTTGGCAGGAGAACCCCCTGTACTCTAACTACGATGTTGAAGTGGCCACTGATGCAGGGTTTACGGATATCGTCCAATCTGCATCAACTCCTTCCACAACTTTTAAAACCAATAGTCTGGAAGCCGAAACCGAGTATTTTTGGAGGGTTAGGCCCAACAATGGCTGTGGGACGGGAACATTTGGCACTCCTTTCAGTTTTATAACATCACAAGTAAATTGTAAGAATAGGGAATCCAATGATTTGCCCATCAGTATATCTTCATCAGGTACCCCAACAATTACCACATCTGTTTTGTTTGTGGAAGATTTACCGATATCCGATGTAAACGTGAACTTGCAGTTGGAACATACCTATCTGGAAGATTTAATAGTCACCCTTATTTCTCCCATGGGTACAAGGGTAACCCTGATTTCTAACTCCTGTGGTGATTTAAGAAATATAAATGCCGTTTTTGATGACGAAGGGGACCCCATAGCATGTTCGGGAAATCCGGCTATTTCTGGAACCGTAGCTCCAATCGGTTTTTTATCGTCCTTAAAAGGGGAGTCCATTTTGGGCCAGTGGGTTTTGGAAATTCAAGATACAGCAGCGAGTGATGGAGGAAGTTTAATAGATTTTTCGTTGGATATATGTATTGAAGGGAACTATAGGCCAGATGAAGACGATGATGGTGTTTTTGATGATGGAGACGATTTATGTCTTGGAACTCCCAAAGGTGTTGAAGTGGATACCAACGGATGTGCAATATATAGGTTTGCTTCGGATAATTTTGAAATAGAAATAGATAGTGAAACTTGCCGAAGCAATGATGATGGCTCCATAACAATTGTTCCTGTTGATACTTCCATTAACTATACGGCCGTTTTGGATGGCCCTGGCGGTACAGAGTCGTTTGATTTTACGGATACCCTGACCTTTGACAGTCTTGTTTCTGGAGAATATTCGATTTGCATTACCGGTACCAATGGTTTGATAACGTATGAGGAAGTGTGCTTCAATGCTATGGTCTCCCAGCCAGATGTGCTGGATATCAATGCACTGATGGACTCTGGCATTTTAAGTGTTGAATTGAACGGTGCCACCCTTTATAATGTGGAACTGAATGGTCTGGTCACCCAAACTGGAGAATCAAGGGTCCAGCTTTCACTTAAAGAAGGCTCTAACACCCTGAAAGTATATTCCAATCTGCCTTGTCAAGGTGTGATAGAGGAAACCCTGTTCTATTCTTCAAGACCAATAATTTCGCCAAACCCTGTGGATGCCATCACCTCGGTGTACATGGCTGGTTATGAGGGCGATGTAGCTGTACAGATTTTTACATCAAATGGTAGATTGGTTCGAACGGAGAACCGAAAGGTTGCGGGAGATGATTTACAATTAGATCTATCAGGTCTTCCCAAGGGTATTTATTATCTAGGTATACAAAAGGCAGGTGCAAAGGAAATGTTCAAACTCATAAAAAAATGATTCGAAATATAATTTGGCTATCCATTTTAATTTTGTTGGGCGGTTGTGGCGGGGATGATGGGCCTCCTCCAGCACCACAAGGAGCTCAGTTGGTATTTCCCGAAGAGAATTCTGAGTGTACCACCGGAACGGATGTCAATCAAAATGCTACGCAGATTACATTTAGGTGGACGGCATCCAACAATACGGATAGTTATACGCTCACCGTGGTCAACTTGAACACCAATGTGCCCCAAAATATTTCTACGGCATCCACCTCTGCTAGTTTGACCATTTCCAAGGGAACACCGTATGCTTGGTCAGTGACCTCACGAAACTCTCGTTCTGACCAAGTGGCATCAAGCCCTACATGGTTGTTCTACAATGCAGGGGCGCAGACCACCTACGCACCTTTTCCCGCTCAATTGATGCGGCCAATGTCCGGAGCAACGGTCCAAAAGAGCATTGCGAACGAAATACTATTGGAGTGGTCCGGTGCCGATGTTGACGGGGATATCGATTCTTTTGAGGTTTTTTTCTCGGAGAGCAATCCGCCTACCACCTCTGTTGGTATTGCCAACGCCACAACTATGGAATTGCCGGTTGGAGTTGAGTCCGGAACAGTGTATTATTGGAGGGTGGTTACCACCGATTTGGAAGGTAACACTTCAATATCTTCGGTGTTCGATTTTAAAGTGCTTTAGACTTATTTCCCGTTAAATTGATTCATAGTGTTTTTTGCACCTGCAAAAATAAAGGAGCGAATAAGGTCAGTTGATATTTTTAAACGTTCGGGCATAGCTTTTTGTTGGTCGGTGTCCCATTTGCCCAAAACATAATCCACTTGTTGGCCTTTCCCAAAATCGGAACCTACACCAAACCTAAATCGATTATAGGAAGTAGTCTGTAAAACATTTTGAATATCTTTTAAGCCGTTGTGACCACCATCACTTCCTTTCCCTTTCAGCCGAATGGTGCCAAAGGGTAAGTTGAGGTCATCAGTGATGATCAATATGTTGTCAATACCTATATTTTCTTTGTCCATCCAATATTTTACGGCCTTCCCACTTAAGTTCATATAGGTTGATGGTTTTAGGCAGACCACGCTTTTTCCTTTATGTTTAAACGTTGCAACGGCTCCGAGCTTGGCATTTTCAAAAGTGAAATCTTCCTGTTCGGCCAAAAAATCAAGGATTTTGAACCCAATGTTGTGGCGTGTCTCATCGTATTCGGAACCAATGTTTCCAAGGCCAACGATCAAAAATTTTTTCATAGGGTCGGTTTCTTGTAGTAGTTGTTTTGGTTTGCCAAAAAGTTTTTCTATAAAGTTGGGCATTGGCTGTTTATGGTTTGCCCAAAAATACAAAAGCATCCCAAAATTTTACCTAGGTAAAAACGGGATGCTCTTATAAAAATCTTCAGAGTGCTATTCCGCAGCTTCTGCTTCTGGAGCTTCACCACCTTCGGTAGCTTCTCCTTCTACTCCTTCTTCATCTTCGTCTTCAAGCTCTTCATCAACAGAGGTTCTAGAAGCTTTAACTTGAACGATAGCGGTGCTATCTGGGTGAAGGAACGTGTAATCGTCGTTAAGGATGGATTCCACAGCGATGGTTTGACCGATTCTCAACTTGGAAATGTCCACAGTGATAAAATCGGGAAGCAAAGCGGGCAATGCTCTAATGGAAAGTTTTCTCTTTCTGAAAAGCAAACGTCCACCGTTTCTAACACCGGGAGAGTTACCTTCCAAACGTACTGGAATATTCATGGTGATAGGCTTGTCCTCGAACAACTGGTAGAAATCTACGTGTAGGATGCTATCCGTTACAGGGTGAAATTGGATGTCCTGCAAAACGGCGTCAAATTTTTGACCATCCGCCAATTCAATTACCGCGGTGTAGGCATTTGGGGTGTACACCAAGTCTTTGAATGCGATTTCATCAGCTGAAAAATGCACTGGTTTATCCCCTCCGTACAGTACGCAAGGGACCTTTCCAGCATTACGTAAGGCTTTGGTAGAAACCTTGCCCACGCTTTCTCTTTGGGATCCATTGATTGTAATTGACTTCATTGTTATATATTAAATTGATTTACATTAAAAATTTTGATGATATGGATGTATTGTGGTGAACTCTGTGCATTACATCTGCAAACAAATCAGCACAGGACAACACTCTGATTTTCTTTTGCTCGTGGTCTACGGGAATGGAATCGGTTACGATCAATTCCGACAATTTTGACTCTTCTATTCTTTGGTATGCTTTGCCCGAAAGTAATCCGTGTGTTGTTACGGCGCGTACGCTTTCGGCACCTCTCTCCATCATCAAATCGGCAGCTTTGGTTAGAGTTCCGGCGGTATCCACCATATCATCTACCAACACTACATTTTTCCCCTGAACATCCCCTATAAGTTCCATGTGGGAGATAACGTTCGCTTTGGCCCTTTGCTTATAACAGATGACCACTTCGCACTCCAAAGCCTTGGAATAGGCGTAAGCTCTTTTAGAACCGCCCATGTCGGGAGATGCAATGCACAAGTTGTCAAGATTCAAACCTCTTAAATAAGGTAAGAATAGGGTAGAGGCGAACAAATGGTCCACAGGCTTTTCGAAAAAGCCTTGGATTTGGTCCGCGTGCAAGTCCATTGTAATAATCCTAGTGGCACCTGCGGTCTCCAACATTTTCGCTACCAATTTGGCCGCTATAGGAACACGGGGCTTATCCTTTCTATCTTGTCTGGCCCAGCCAAAGTAGGGCATAACCGCGGTAATGTGTCTTGCGGATGCTCTTTTGGCGGCATCCAGCATCAACAACATTTCCATCAAATTTTCCGAACTTGGGTTAGTGGAGCCTATGATAAATATTCGGGCTCCCCGAATAGATTCTTCGAACGAAGGCTGGAATTCGCCATCACTATAACGGGAGAACTGGATTTTTCCCAATTCCGCACCATAGGAAGCGGCTATTTTCTTGCCCAGCTCAACACTTTGGGTGCAAGCAAAAATTTTAGGTTCGGGAACTTGATAGGCCATTACAAATTCTTGTTAACTAGCGTTTTAAAGTACTTTAAAATAAAGAGGTGCAAATTTAAAAATTAAATTGGGTTGCTCAAGGATAAATCAAAGTATTTTTTGGTGATAAATAAAAAATATTTTTTAGCTTTGCACTCGCATTTGAAAATGTGTGCCAAATGCCTTGGTGGCGGAATTGGTAGACGCGCTGGATTCAAAATCCAGTTCCTTCGGGAGTGAGGGTTCGATTCCCTCCCAAGGTACAAAAGGGATAAGCCGAGATTAACGTCTCGGCTTTTTTATTTTGGTACAACATAGGTACAACATTTTAAATTCTTCAACTTTAACATTTTGGTTGTGCTTTTTTTGTATCATTTGACCCTATTTCTTGCACTTGTTCAAGTTATACCCACCTCCATCCATGTATTTTAGAGCTTTCAGTCATTAAGACTGGGGGTGCCGACCCAACTTCAAAGAGAGCAGAAAGCTACCCTATAAAACGGCTGATAGTCAATATCGATGATGCAGCTGGAAATACTTTGCCGTAGAAAATGATTTTTATGCCCCAAAATTTTGATGATTTGATGACAGATTGATATTAGCCCAGCGTTTATAAGGGTTTAGGCTGTCATCACTTTGTCATCATACTGTCATCAAAATAAAAAATGATGACAGGGACATTGAAGAAAAAAACAAAAACGATGAAACGATGACAAAATGATGACGGAGGAACTAATAGTATTTATTGGGTCTCCCAGAGGTTTGTCATCAAATCATCAAAATTTCGTTGGAAACTGAACGCTGAGTGAAAGGAACAAATAAATCAAAAGATGAGGCATCCCTAAAGACTTGTTCTCGGCTATTTGTCCCGACCACTCTTTTGGGGAAGCCCTTGGGAAATGGAATTTGCAAAGAAAGAAGAATACTACCTACCTAGTTACCTAAAGCAGGATAAAGCCAATGGTCATGGGGCAAAACTTTAGGTAGGATATATAACTCCCATCTTACCTAAAGGTTACCTAACCTACCTAAAGGGTAAGATAGGTAAGTTGAAAAAACATCTGACCTGGCTTTGAAACCCCCGTCATCATTGGGTTAGGTAAGAAGGTAGGAGAAATAACAAAACTTGAGACAATGAGAGAAAAAATAGAAATACCATGGACTGCGAAAAAGCCCGAAACATTGACGTCGTTTCCACGCTGGCCAAGTTGGGACACTTTCACGACCGGGAAACGGAAAAGGACTAAGGAATTACAGCAAACGTTCTTCCAAAGCATTTTTCCATTTATAGAAGCCTTTTCTATCTTCGGTATAGTCGTGAATTATCCTACTGAAATTTTCGTTTTTGGTTTCTAAAAAAGATTGGCGGCCATTATTACGGATCCAGTTCAATTTCTGGTTGATTCGTTCCAATTCTATTTTGAAAAGAGAATGTTCTTTTGGAAGATGCCACACATAGGTGGCCTCTTTGGTATTCAGTGTTTCCAGAATAATGTGATGTTTTTGTTCTCCTTCTACTAGGAAGACGAATGAAAATGGATTTAAAACAAATCTGATTTTCAGTTTTTCATACTGATGCTGTTTTGATAAATATAATAACTGCCTATAGTGGACATAATTGCTGTTTTTCAATAGGCTTTCCAACAGATTGTCAGCTGAGCCAAAGAATGATCCTATTGTTCTAGGCACCTCTTCAGTATCTTCATCCTTTCCAAGTTTTACACTCTTAATAAAATGTTGTTCAATAAACTGAAATTTTACACTATCCACTATTTCTTTATTGATACGGGCAATATCATCCGAGGTGGCCAATTGCGAAACAACCGTAGCATCATTAAATCCTATATGGATACGGACCGTAATGAATTTGGAGTTTAAAACCCTAGTGAAATATGGTTTCAATACCTCAAACTCGGGTTGCATTTCTTCATTCTCGATTTCAAATTCAAATGAAGTTCCATTTGGTGAACTATATGAAAAACTGACCATTCCGTAATGAAAATCCAAATTGTTGATAGCAACTTTAATGACCTTGTCGATATCGTTTAGTCTCGGTCTATTATCAATGTCTTCTTTTAAATCCTCAAACAGCGTTGCTTGTCGATCAAGATTTCTATAGTAGGTATTCCGTTTTAAAAAGAGCTTATCCAGATACGGGATTTGCTTATCCCGATAATCATAAATAACGGGTGTTAATTCAGAACGTTGTACCCTTCCGATATATTGGATTAGTTTGCCCTTAAAGGCAAACGGATATACCAAGAACAAGCAGGAGATGGTTTGGATATCCACCCCTTCCCCAAAAAATTGCCCGGTAGTGATAATAGCTTGAAAGTTGCCTTGTTCGATATTTTTCCATTTCATCGAACGTGAGGTTGCGTTATCATCGCCTGAAATTGGAATAATCTCAAATTGATTTTTAAGATATTGATGAAGGGTTTGAATATGCTCTTTTCGCTCCGTAATGATTACTGCCTTTCTACCCTTTTTCAAATCATTTCCAACATCGTTTAAGATGAGTTTATTCCTTTCGGAATCGTGGACCAATATTTTGGAAAGGGTTTCAAAATGGTCAGTTTTTGGGTTAAAAGGAACGTTGAGATTGGTTTCGCGAATTACAACCCTTGCTTTTTTGTAATGTTCAATTTGTTGGGGCTTTATTTCAGAAATAATGTTTCCCAAATACACAAAAATTAATTTTTCATCATTGCTTTTACGGAAGGGGGTTGCGGTTAACCCATATTGATAATACGGAGAGAGTTGATGCACGACCTCACGAAATGATTTAGCCGGAATATGATGGCATTCGTCTATGATCATGGTGCCAAAAGCAGATGCTAATTTTTGTGCATCATTTTCGTTGGATAGTTTCTTTGCCAACGTTTGGATCAATGCCACTGTTACCTTTTTGCCAATCTTCATTTTACCTTGACCAATTTTGCCGATTTCCCTTTTGGGAATTCCAAAGAAAGTTTCAATTCGATCAATCCACTGTTCGGCGATCTGTTTTCTATGAGTAAGGATTAATGCTGGTTGTTGCTTTTGTTCAATGATTTTTAGACCTATTATTGTTTTTCCCGATCCTGGTGGGGCTACAATAATTCCGAAATCTTTTTTTGTAGATGTTTCTACTGGGTGGAATTGGTGTTTTAGCAGCTGAATTGAGGACTTCAACTCAATATTGTTCAACTGTTTTCTTTGGTCTATAAATTCATAATCAATGTGCTTTTGCTTACAGAACCGAACCAAGCTCCCTATAAAACCTCTCGGGATTTCGATTGTATTTTCGGTTTCATCAATAAGTTTAAAATAGCGCTCCGTCTTCCAAGTACTTCTTCCGGTGTTCTTTTTAATCGCATAATCAGCATTAAAAAAGTTCAAACGCTCTTTTAAGAAATCAACTATTGGTGGGATTAGGCCATTTCGATTAATCACGATACTGTTTCTTAAACTAATCTTCAATTTCCCGGTATTGACATTATGGCTTTTAGAAAAAACCTTTGTGCCTACCCTTTCCTTGGATAATTCTTCTAAAACCCTATCCAAATGAATGGTCGAAACCCTTTTGATGCTTTTTAAAAATTGCCATTGATTTTGAAAGGGAGTAAAAGTCCGCAGGTCAATAAAACAGGAATTGCCCTTTTGTAAAGCTTCTCCTTGAAGCGGGAGGGCAATCAGGTTTCCAAACCCTTTTCCCGACAAATAATCTTGGTTTGGAAATAGCCTGTCGAAACTTGTGTTTTTGTCAAATTTGGAAAAAACACCTGCTTGCTCGAAAAGATTCAATAAAACCTTTCTGCTTTTTATGGCCGGGTATGGCTGTTCAAAGAATATCCATACGTGTCCACCATTTCCTGAACGCGAACGTTCCAAATATGCAGGAATCCCATTTTCCTTACAAACAGCTATAGCTTTAACGGACTGCTCTTTCCAGTCTTTTTTATCAAAATCGGCTACGATAAACCAAGAGGTGTTATCGGTCAAAAGTGGATAAACACCAATAAATTTTGCGCCTTTTATATGTTTTGTTAGTTGATGGCCATCTAATTTTAAATAGGTCTTGTCCTTATAATTGTTGAATGTTCCTCCTTTTTGTTTGTGTAGGCGGTACATGTAGGGGTCATAATGATAGGCTGGTATATAACCACTTTTATCACCCTTTTCCCATCGTATAGCAAAGACATCGTCACGCCCTTTGAAAAAGGTTTTCAGTAACTGTATTTGCTTTTCAATATTCATGAGAAGATATTTATATTACTTTTTTGATGCATTGCCTTATAATTTCATTTTGGCGAATAGTTCAATCAATCCAATACGTTCTTCAATGAGATGACAAAACTTTCATGCTTTTTAGGGTTCCTTTTTTTAAGATTGATAAGGTTCTGTAGTTTCCATTGCACGGCAGGAAAACGTTCAAAATCATAAATGTCCCATATGGGATTTCCTTCCCCAAAATTCAATAAGAACTCATTGTCTTCAGCTGTTAGGTTTTGATGGATTGCTTTTATCAATTCCTTCCTGATTTTTTCAAAATCCCCATAGGTAAAGGTTTCCGGACTCATACCTTCAAATTGGTTGAGCAAGGTTTTCCTTTGGTCGATAAAATTGGGGAGCAACATTTCGTGAAGGGGGCGGTTACTGCTCAAAAGGAACAATAGGAACCCCTTTTTGATTTCATCTGTAAATCCTTCATTTTCCATCATATATTTTACATCGAACAAATCCCTGGGATGTTGTCGGTCCAATGCAGCGCATATTTTTCCACCATACAATTGCCCTAAAGGAACTACCGGTACGGCGCAGAAAGCATTAAACTCTTCTTGGGTTTTTTCGCATAGCGGCAATGTTACCGTTTTATCCATGACACCCCTGTTGATTTGGTTAACTTCCAATTTTATCTGTGCGTTTACAGTGGTGATCTGAAGTTTTAATGTCTCCTTTTTTAGGGTAATTGTAGCTTCCGGTAGAATTTTTTTGAGTTTTGTTTTTATATGGTCAAGACCATCAATAATGTTCTTAAAGGATGTCTTTCTATCCTCTATGGGGATGTAGGTCAAATCAATATCTACCGACAATCTGGGCATGTCCCGTACAAACAGATTGATGGCCGTACCGCCGTGCAGTGCGAAATTTGGTTCCTTTGCCACCTCAGGCAAAACCTGTAACAATAGGGAAACCTGTTGCTTGTAATTATTCATAATTTTCCAATGCTTTAGGGACCGTGATACGGTATTTGGATATATAAACACCATCCTTTACCAAGGAGCGTTTTCCTTTTCCAAGATTGACTTTTTCCAAGTTGGTGTATTTAAACCAATCGTGCCCTGCCTTTTCTGCCATGTACAGAAAAAGTCGTTTCACCTTTACGGACGTGCAGACCTCCAAAAGTTCCTGTACTTGTTTCGGCCTAAGGTTGTTCAATCCTTCCATTATTTCGTAGCACTCGACCAGTTCTTGTTTTTTGGGCACTAGATACAGACATTCCATTAAGGCCCTTGCTGGATTCGACACCAACAAATTGAAGGCCCCTTGCTCCAAGTTTTGTAGTCCTATATTGGAAGGAAGGAAGGAGGAACTATAGTAGTCTACTTTTAACCCCCAGTTGTATTTTAAAAACCAAGCGGGCAATTTTTCTTCGCTTCTCCCGAACAACGTTATTTGTTTTATGGATAGTTCCAGATAATGGACTTTTCCCAATAAGGATAAGGCGGTTTTACCCCCTGGATGGATAGTTAGGTTAGCTTGTTCTTGCAATGCAAACAATGCACCTTGATAGGTAGGCTTGTCACCCATTCTCATCCAAGCTCCGGAACCTATGGAATATATCCAACGGCTCTTTTTATATCGATTGAGCAATTGTGTGGAGAATCCATTTTCCGTTAACCATGAGCTTAAATAGACAACTCCGGGAGGCTGTGAATTAATAAAACGGTTTATTTTTTGTTCTTTTTCCAAACTAAAAGTTTTTGTATTGAATCTTTTTCAAACCATAAAGGGGCTGCAAGGTTTATATTTGTTCAAATATACAAACTAATGATTTGTGTATTTGTGTTTTTTTAAACTTTCATGTTCCCAAAAAATGTGTACAAGAAAAAGTATGGTAATGGATAGTGTTCATACAATATATCCGAAAGGTAAATGTTGCAAAATATTTCTCAGAAAGGTGACGGCCAATATTTTTTCAATGTTTACTTGTTCCATTTAATTGCCGCCTCAAAATTTTGGCTTCTATTTGGGCCGTGCTCAAATTGGAACAAAAGAACGGGAAAAAACGCTATAGATAAAGTTTGGCAACGAATTCAAGATGTGTCATTGTCATGACAATCTTGCTTTTGCTCCCGGTGGGTCGCAAAAGGAAACTGAATAAAAAAGCGAACGAAGCGGAGCGAAGTGCTGCAAGACCCAAATCTTACACAAACTAATACTACTGAGCGAGGCAAGTATTGGAATCACTCCTTATTCAAAAGTTTTTCTAGGTATTCAACCTTATCCTTTTCTGCTTGCAATAAACGCTCGTAAAGCTTTCTATTTTCTTCATAAGCATCCATTAACCTATCCAATGGATTAAATGTGCAATGGGTATTAAATGCACTACTGTCATGGAAACTATTGAAATAGTTAAAGATTGACTCTTCATTAAATTGTAGAATTCCTTCCTTGGTCACTCCCAAGGCCTTGGCAATCTCTACCAGTTTTACATCTTCCACCTTTTCACTGTTCTCAATGTTGGAAACAGCCTGTTGGCTGATGCCCAGCTCTTCGGCAAGGGTTTCCTGTTTCATTCCACGGAGTTCCCTGATCCTGCTGATTTTTCTGCCTATATGGTTGTTCTTGGTCTTTGTCTGCATATCTCAAATATAGGGTGTTTCGCACAATAAACCGACTGTAATTTACAAAACCGATTTATTAAAATACAAGTGCCATTTAAGGGGTGACAATGGTGAATTTTCCTTAAGAGGGTTGATTCTTTTGATTTTTAAGCTAAAAATTCCTTGATTTTACTAGGTTGACCGAATTTTTACGCTAAAAATAGTATCAATCCAGAAATTTCAAATGTTCAAAAGAATGGCGACAAATTAACACTTGATTCAGGTATTGAAGAATCATTTTTTCACCAAAAATTCATTGATTTTACTGGGTTAGGAGCATTTTTTCACCAAAAATGATGTAAATGCCATTGATCAATATTTTCAAAAAATCCACTAAAAATGGGCTTTTCCGCAGGAAAATGAATCAATAGCACCGCGCCAGCGTGCTATCCTCTTGCTTTACTTTTTTCTTTTACGCAGCAAAACAAAAAAGAAAGCATCCAACTTTTGAATTAAATGAAATTATTTCAACTCTTTACGGGATTCCACATTTTCCAAGTTATTGGAAATTCTTACTTTTAACTCCATCCCCAAAAATTTATAGCGAGCCGTAAAATTAAAAACTTGGGCATGTAACCAAAATAAAAGGTATATGCCAATAAAGGTTGCGTAAATATTTAAGTTGTGCATAACTGAAAAATGGATTTAGGACTTCTAATTCGACAATACAATAGTATCATATTGACCTTGATAAGTTCAAGGTTGTATGAACTTGTCGATGACAAAAGCATAGCTTATTTCCATGATGAGGAAAGGTCAGACTTATTTTTTATTCATTTAAACGAATTCTTAAACACTTCATTCAATTCACCCTTAAATAATGATAAACAAGTGTCTGTTTTTCAACTGATGATTGATGTTTGTCAACCATATTCAGACAATTATTCATTCAAAATCTTTTTGAATGAATCTGAAAGGGTGAAAGACTTCTTCTTTAAGCCCAGGTATTACAAGTATTATCTTAGTCCTTATGACATTGATTTGGAAATTTCCTTTGCTGAACTAATATATTTTCAAGCGAATTATTCCAAACATAGCTTTTATCATTTGAACATATTAAAAAAGAAACTCAAAACAATATTTGAAAAAAATAAAATCTCAAACTTTGAAAGAGAAAATTACAACGACCATTTAAGCTACTTTAAAGAAGCTGTTTTAGATGATAGACTAAACTTCAACCAAACACAGATGTTGAAGATATTAGGTAATTATTTCTTAAGATATTGGGAACTGATTAACTCCCCAGATAATAGGAGAATCAAGGAATCGATTCAAGAGTTTATTGCCAAAAATGGCAGACTAGTCAAATGGGATATTGAGGAACCAGAAAAAATGAATGATGTCGAAAAGTTTCATTGGCAAATAAAGAGTGTATCATTTTGTGATAGGGAGCGAATTGAAAGCTTAATTCCAGTTACAAATGAGTATCTCATTGAAAAAAACACATCATCGAAAAATAGGATTGAAAAAAATGAATAAACTATACACAAAGTTGGCTATACGAAGGATGAAAGAGCTGATTTGAACGTAATGATACGAAATTACCAATTGACCCATTTTTTGAAGTAATATAGAATCATAGACCAAAAATTTGGATTGGAAAAACTGAAAAAACGAATAGCCCTTACCTAGTTATTTGCCAAATCACGAAACAACTAATAAGCGAGGCCACCGTTGGGGGTCATTTGAAAATCATTTACAAACACTAAAAATTTAAATTATGAAACCATTAACAATAATAATTATTTCATTTCTACTGGCAAGTGGTAGCATTGAAAAAACAAATGAAATAGAAAACAATATAGTCACTTACAAATTTGTGCTTACACATTTGCTTGACAAAAAACTAACGAAAGATGCCTATTTCTATGTGGGCGATATGGAAACTTGGACTTTGGATTTTAGGAATGGTAAAAAGATAACTTATAGGGTTGTATCAATGAATGAGAACAATCCCTTGTGTGGAATAACCGCAAGAGACAGTTTTGGAGATACTTGCGACATTTGTATAACCACGTTATCCAACAAAGGTGCTAATATAGAGTTCAAATACGGAAGCAAACGGTTGACATACAAAGGATACTTTTCTGAGAAGATGGACTGATAATATAGTAAAGATAGGGGCAGAGAGAAATTTTTCTATTTCAGTTTTAATCCTATCCGTAACTAAGATTCATACTAAACCTAAACCACACATTTTGCAAAAAACCAAACCAAATGGAAAAATTTAAAGTCACTTACTCGAACCGAAAAGTTTTTGACGAGAAATATTCAGGCTATAACAACGAAGAAATTCAGAAAGAAGTTCTTTGGCATTTAAACCAAAATTTACTCAAACTCGAACAAATCAAAAACAATACTAGGACTATGATTATTTGGTTAATTGTAATACCAATCATCATTTTTGTTTTGTGGTTGATTGTTGAATTTTTTAGGAATGGATTCAGCTAAGGTTTTAACTATTTCTAAATTAACAAGGTATGTTGTTTTGGGCAAAAATATATCAACACACTCAAATCTTCCGTTTGAGGCTGTTTTTAATAATTAATCAAATGAGTGATTTCTTAAGGTACTGCCACTGGTATAAAGATACCGACATTAATGAGATACCTGATAAGGCAAAAAAAGACAATGTTCCTTTGAAATATAGAGAACTCTTCAGATCCTTGTGCATTGTTGGCATAGACCAAGAATTACTTGCAAATCTTGTTCAACTCGAAAAAGCTTGTAAATATTTCTTGGAACATGGAACAAAATCTACAAATGTTTACAATGAACGTCTAAAAAAGATTCAGAATCTGATTGAAAATTATTAATTCATATCTGAAAACTGAATATGGGTCTAACTTTAAAAAGTAAGTTGCACCCTATTCCAATTTCACTTCACGCTTATCTGCCTGAACGCTATAAAATTGGAACAGGATCCAGGCGCAAAAGTTCTGGTAAGATTGGGACAGGATAAAGGTGGTTTAGAAATTTACCACACTTTGAAGTGCGTCATCGGTTTTTTTGTTCATGAAGTTGGATTGGTACATCATTGTGGTGGTAATAGAAGAATGGCGGTAAAGTTGTTGCAGTAACTGAACAGGTATATTGTCTCCAGCAATATTTCCAAAACTGTGCCTTGCAATGTGCATAGTGATTTTTTTGTTTACCTCCGCTTTGTCCGCAATAGTGCTCATTTCATCATTGATTTTTCTAATGGCTAGCTTGGTTTTTTTCCAAAGTGCCTTTCCGTCCTTTGAATTTACATATTTGAGATATGGAAAGATAAAATCATTGTTTCCTCCCTTTGTTCTTTGATGTGAGTCAATAATTTTCTTGGCCTTATCAGGGATTACCAACGAAACTATTTTGGAGTTTTTTTTCATTGTATAGTGCAAGCGGCCATCATAAATATCGCTCCACTTCAATTGTAGGACATCCGAAGCCCTTATCCCTGCAAGATAAAAACTAAATAACCAGACATCCCTGGCATGTTTTTGACTTTCGGACAAGGAAGCTAAGTTTTCAATTTTTTTTATTTCACTGGCATTTAGGCCTACTTTTTCCGTTTCAGGAAATTTGATGGCAATTTTGTCATGCCCAAAAGGATATAGCTTTCTGTCAACAAGCCCCATTTTAATTCCCCTATTGTAAATGGTTCTAATTACCACAAGATTGTTGACTACCGATCTTTCGGAAACTTTTCGCTCCGATTTTAGATACCGGATAAATCCTTTTAAAAAGCGTTCACTTATTTCTTTAAATGGAAGGGTCGAAGACCTGCTATATTTCTTTAGATGATTGATGCGTGCTTTGTCCGAAGAATGTTGACTTAATCTGTTGTTGTTTTCCAATTCATCCAAATGCTCTTGGGCAACTTGAAAAAAGTCTTTCTTATTTAAGACAGATTCAATCTCTTCCTTGATTTGACTGGCAGAAATATCTTTGTTCTCCGCTTGCAGCCTTAAAATAACCTTACCCGTTTCGGCTAGCTTTATTTCCAAAAAGTTATTAAGGTGGGCAGAATTGGGATGAGATCTTTTGACTTGTCTTTTTTTGGCATCCCAGTATTTTACATCGATATAATGACCCAAATAAATGTAGCTTGTTCTCCGATCTTTTGATATTCTGATGGCCAGAGGGTATTCACCAAATTTATTTGGTTTTTTCCGGAGTATTATTTTTGTATTACTGGCCATTTACTCGATAATCTTGTAGTAAATATAATACAAAGTTGGTACAACATAGGTACAACATTTCTTGGGTTTAATTGATTTTATTTGAATTCAAAAAAAATTAAAAAACTGACAAACAATTGATTATGAGTTAATAAGAAGTAAAATGACCTAAAACTGGTTGGCTTCAAAATCCAGTGTCTTCGGACGTGTGGGTTCGATTCCCACCCAAGGTACTCAAAAACCCTGATAATCATCAGATTATCAGGGTTTTGTATTTCTAAAGGTGACGTAAAAGTGACGGTTTTAAAGCGAAAAATAACCAATTTAAACGCACTCCGAACCAAAGTAAATATCTTCAAATAATCCATTTTAAATCTGAATATTTGAGGTGTTCTCTTTTAGTTATCTTATTGCTGAAATTCGACTTGGTTTGGAATTTTATTCCCTATGTATCCTTTATTTCATTGTTGATAACTTAAAATCTTGATTTTTTGAAAAAAATCTGTTGGTTACAAATGATGTCATTTATCATCGAATATGATTTGGAAAATTTTAATTG